>ENA-ORLU01000013-ORLU01000013.1-human-gut-metagenome-genome-assembly--contig:-NODE-13-length-209513-cov-9.449531_pt1 | contig 209513 bp, 213 predicted proteins | sample MGYA00243009_ERZ508833 | MGnify/ENA primary metagenome ERZ508833 (study PRJEB26277, sample SAMN04329763) | human gut metagenome | biome: human-associated habitat | host: Homo sapiens | place: USA...
GAGCAGTCTCAATGAACGAAGTCACAAGTGCTTCAAGAGTGGTGACGCACACCTCTATCTATTACAGGATAATTGTGAAATAGGAATAAAAGAAAAGCAATAGATAGAAAAAGACTGCTTTGATTCCTATGTGTTTAGCATACCAGAGTGGTAGTAAGACAATTGATGATATAATTGACGGCTTGCCAGAAACTACTAACGGAAAAGGCGTTGCTAGGAACTTTGAATCAACAGGTGATTTTGAACAGACAATTAGGGATTTTGATGCCCTAAATCCTATCGACGTTAAAGAAATTCAAACAAAATATGGATCAGGAAAAGTCGGTAAGTTGAGTGATGGAACAACAGTTGTTGCTCGTCCAGGTAGTACAACAGGAGGAGCGACTCTTGAAATAAGGGTGTCCAATAGGAAAGTGTACAAAATTCGATATTAGGAGAGATAAAAGATATGGAAAAATGGAAAGAAGTATTTGGTGGTATAATTCCAAAAGCAGTTTACCAAGTGCAACTAATAAATGGTGAGAAACAAGGACTAACTATAAAACTGTCAAGTAGTCAAACATGCGTAATGATTAATTTCGGTATGGTTCAAGCAGTACGTATGCTAGATGAAGGAATTGTGCAAAGTAACCTTTATTCTGAAAATGAAATACGGAAATATAAGGATAATGATTTTCAGAATATAATTTATGAAGTACAAGATGGTGAATTTTCAGAACAAATAAATCAAATTTCTGATGGTTATGGAGAGGCTTTAAATTTAAAACATTATGTAGTGATTACTCAGAATTACAATATTGATATTGTAACCGAATGGGAACCAACAATAGAAATTTCAAAGATGTAATAATTCTGGACATTTCTCTTAAATGTTAGATATGGGAGAATTGAATGACCACGCCACTGGGAGATATAGAAATATGCATAGATGGAAAAACAATTAAATATACAGCACAGAACATGGGCGTGATGGATAGGCTTTGTCTCGATGTAGATGGAAGATTTTGTATAAAAGTCGAATTTGTACCGGATGGCGAAAGACATACGATATCATGCATAATAAAAAGTCATATTCCATCTGACAAGGATGGAGTAGAATCTGGAGAACAGCTTGCGTTGAAGTCTTTTTATAAAGGGCACAGCAAGCTGTTCGATTCAGTCTTTATGAGTGGCTGATCGGAAGGAATAAAAGCACAGCGGTCAATATAGGATCCAATTACATATTTTTTAGTTTTTCCTGCAATTCTTCTATTTGTGATTCTATAGTCGCCAAAGAAGGCATCTCAATGGGAGCCGGAGCCGGTGCGCAGAAGATAACCACAGATGTGACCGGAAATGATACAGCAGGAATGGTTGCCGGTATGGTTGCAAGTGGAGTGACAGCAAAGGGGCTGAATGGAATTGAAGCAGAGGCGAACAAGCTGGCGAAAGCCCCAAAAGGGATTGATGGAGTAACCGAGGGCGCTGGAAATTTAACGGAAGATGTGGGGAAAGCCGGAAAAGGGCTTGAGGGAGCAGCCAATGGAGCCGAGAGTGCAGCGGAAGATGCTGGGAAGATTGTTGAGACCAGCTATGGGAAGTCAAGTCTAATAGAATTAAAAAATACTGATAACTTTATGGACTCAACTATAGAACATATTTTTGAAGGAAATGTTAGAAGAGGGAAAGCAGGAGGTTATCATTATGAGTGTATTAAAGATACTGCAGGAAATATTGTTAATGGAACAGAAGTATTAATAAATGATTTAGGGGTATATAAGGCACAAGTTGAGGTTAATGGTATTCCAAAATCTGGAAATGGGGGTTATTCAACGTTTTTCCATAAAGAAATGAGCCCTCAAGATGTGATTGATTCAATTAATGAGGCTTATAATAACAAAGTGTTTGTAGTTGGATCTAAAAATTCATATATTGGTATATCAAATAATGGATTAGAAATTGAAATGTATATAAATAATAATGGAAAAATAATTTCAGCTTTTCCAAAGGAGTAATAATGATTGAAAGAAAATATGTGGAATATGAACTTGCAAAAGGAAAAAAAGATATTTGTATAGTATGTAATTGTAAAAATGCAGAAACGCTTAATACATTTTTGTGCTCTGATGTTAGACCATTTGAAGAATGGATTAAATCAGATTTTGATAAGGTATTGTCAGGAGAAATCATTTCAAAAGAGATAAGTGGAAATGTTTGTTGTGCGGAGATAAATTTTAAAAACACAAAAATATATAATATGTTAATAGAGGATGATGATGAATACTATGAAACTTGTTGTGAGGTGGATACAAAAGAACTTCGTCAATTAATTGATGAGTGGTGTGATAAAGTCCGAGAATTTAAAATGAGTATCACAACTAAGCCTCCCCACAGGCAGGCTTAAATCATAGTCTTACTACCAGACATTAACAGAACTTCTTAGGTTCATAAGGTTTACTATCCCGTAACACGGCATAAATTATGGTGGTAAGCTTTCTTGCCACGGCTCCTGTGGCAGTTAAGTGATGTTTGCCTTGGTCACGTTTCTTTTTGTAATATGCATTCAACGGGCTATTGTGAAAAGAGCAGGTTGTAGCCGCAAGAAAAATGGCATGTCTTAAGTAAGGTGAACCACGTTTTGACATATGGCTATTCTCAATATTCTCAGGGGTGAGATACTTTTCCAGAATGCCCATGGATGTGCTCACCCAAAGAGAAGGAAATAGGTTAGATTATGACAATACTGCATTTAAAATAAGAAGTGGAGTTGATGGAGTCTCAAAATCTGTAGGTAATGCTGATATAGTATATGGCAAAATAACATATATATTAGATGACGTAGATGAAGATATTTTGGGAATATATGATGCTAAAACAGGAGTACTAACCCAGCAATTTGTATATGATTCAGATTTAGGCTGGCTATTAAAATGAGTTGAGGAGATTTAAGAATGAGTGATAGGTATTGTGTGTATAACGGCAAAAAATACAAAATAAAAAAGAAAAATGATAAATACATAATTACATCAAGAGTAAGAAAGGAAGATTTTATTAATTATATTGATGTATTAGGAAATGAACATTCAGAGTTATTTATGAAAACTTTGAAAGATACAGGAATAATTTCGGATTTAGGTACAGCAGTAATTAATTAGTGGAAAGGAAAATAATGAGTAATATATTAAATGAAGAGATTAAAAAAAATTTATATGGAATTGTTCAAGAAAATATAGACGATTATGAATATTTCCATTTTGGAGAATTTGTCGAAAAGCCAAATCAGTGTGGGTGCTTTGAACGGAATGGAAATTGGTACACATACGTAATAGACGAAAAGAATTTTTGCACATTTGGAGGACCATACAGTAGAAACGGAATAATATGTGCTTGTACAATGATATTACCAATTACAATGGTAAAAGAACAGTACAATTTTACTGAAGAGGAATTTAATATTTATTTGCATAATCATTTTCATTCATTAGAAGAAATAGATAAAAATGTAAATTCCAACAAGGCATGATAAAAAGTCAGAGAGACATTTCGAGTGAGGTAGATTTTTGGTATGCGTTTTTAGATAAATATTTACAAACACGCGGTTGGTTATAATTTTAATTATGTCTTCACATAAGAACACCTGCCACCTAAACAATTAATCACGTAATCACGTCTTTAAATTAATCGGAATGGCTCTCACCGAAGGTGATGAAATACATGGAGATTAGTTAAAAGAACATATGGCGAAATTTGCATCTTGGTGAAGTATATATAACAATCCTGTCAGCCATCCACAGCGGGAAATCTGACATTCAAAAGCACAGCAACAATAGTCGCCAAAGAAGGCATCTCAATGGGAGCCGGAGCCGGTGCGCAGAAGATAACCACAGATGTGACAGGAAATGATACAGCAGGAATGGTTGCCGGTATGGTTGCAAGTGGAGTAACTGCAAAGGGGCTGAATGGAATTGAAGCAGAGGCGAACAAGCTGGCGAAAGCCACAAAAGGGATTGATGGAGTAACCGAGGGAACCGGAAATGTAGCGGAAGATGTTGGGAAGGTTGTTGAGTGGTAAGGCTATAGGTACTGATGAATTAGTTGTAAGAGATACTAAATTTTTAGACGCAGATGAAAATATTGATTGGGAAAAGTGGGCACCAAATGGTGGGCGAGTACCAGGAACAATCAAGGAAAATCAAACTATTCCTGCAGGAACTATTATTGACAGATATGGAAGTCAATGGGGAAAATATACATCACCAGCAGGAGTACCATATGAACAAAGGGCACTTCCATATATTGAGAACCCAAATGCATATCATAAATATGAAGTATTAAAACCAATTGATAACGTTACAATATCTGAGATTGCACCTGCATTTGAACAAGTTGGGGGTGGAATACAGTATGAATTACCCAATAATATTAAAAAATTAAAAGAATTAGACTATATAAAGGAGATTAAATAAATGACTAGAGAGGTATTAGAAAAAAAATTAAAAATAGCTGGAATTCCAGATTATATTTATAATCTGACAGGACAAGGAAAAAATGATGAATGTTTATGCTTGGAAAAAATTCAGGATAAGTGGTCGGTTTATTATTTAGAAAGAGGTATTAAGACAACAAATGAAATTTTTGACTCTGAAAATGATGCGTGTCAATTTTTGTATGACCAATTGATGAATTAAAAAATATATTATTAGGGTTATACTCTGGAACTCCCAACAACCTATAGCCTCTGCATGTCTATTAATTAACCATCATAGCTGTTGCGAAGCAATTAAGAATCCAAGATGTTAATTAATAGACACTAGCGAAATTTTGCCGAGCTGGGTATACGAACAAATATTGCAAAATGAATATGCTGATGTAACGCACTCCTAGCAACAGAATATTGCGAAAGCTTTGAAGCAAAAGAAAAAACAATCCTCAGGGCACGAACAGCTCTGAGGGATTTTTTTCGCAAAAAATGAAAAAAGTAGAGAAATTTTTCCGGTGTGACTGCTGTGTGACCACCATAGTGTATAATGTAATGTAGAAAGAAATAACAAAGAAAACGATATTAAATCGGGAATAAAATGTGAGGTGAAGAGTGATTAATGAGAAAACTGAATTTTTACCACTGGGAAGTATCGTGGTTGTAAAGGGATATTAATTCCTGTTGACAATATTAAATTAAATAAATAGGAAAATTAATGTGTATGAATAATATTACAAAAAATAGATTGATTCAGGTTGGAAAGAACAACGAAAAATTAATACTGATTTGATCCGAAAGAAATATGATGAAATTGGATTAGAATATCCAGAAGTTGTAGATAAATTCTTAAAAGAATATGGCATGTTAAATATAAATCCTAGAGATAAGTGCTATTTTGATGTTTCGTTTAATGCAATCAAAGCAATTGGATGTAATCTTGATGGTTCATATTTTAAAGAGTGTTTAGCTGAATATGATATAAATGAAACAGTATATCCAATTGGAGAAGCTTGTAGAAAGAATTTATTAGTACTAATGACATTAACAGAATCGTTTTATTGTTTTACAGATGGGCTATTATTATTTTTGGGTGGTTCAGTTGATGAAATGCTTGATTGTATAGTAGGAGAATGTAGAAAGCCAATAGAAATTGAATAGGTGATAATTGATGAAGACAAGATTCCAAAAGATATGTCAAAGCGGATGTGTATGCAGTTTGAAGTATCTAGAATTGATATTTGGTAATATCAAATGCAATTTGATAATGAAATTATTGAGGCTGCAGAACATGAAGGAAAAGTATAGAGATTTCCATTTTGGAGAATTTATCGAAAAGCCAAATCAGTGTGGATATTTTGAACAAAATGGAAATTGGTATACATACGTAATAGATGAAAGAAATTTTTGTATATTTACAGGACCATTTAATGGGAGCGCAATAATATATGCGTTTTCTATAGAAGCTGGAAATGGAAGATTATGGGAAAGCGAAAAATATAAGTTTTGATAAAAATACAGGAGAAATACAAGGGATGATGATTACAAAATAAAATTGATGAATAAGTAATGCCTGCTGATTAAGAAGATATCTGTAATTTCTAAATTTTATGTTTGCATCGCTTATACCATAATCAGAACAAATGCACAGTGGTATATTATTTTTTTAATATTTAGAGTGACAAAACAATATATTTATAATAAAATGATATTGTTAAATTATTAATAAAAAGCATACTAAAGAGAGGAGAAAGTTATGCAGGACATTAGTATCATTGGAATTATTGTTGCAGTTGTTGTTCTTGTTATCCTGTTGTTTATGGCAATCGGATACGTGAAGGCACCGCCTGATATGGCGTATATCATTTCAGGTGTGAAGAAAAAGTCAAAGGTAGTTATCGGAAAGGCGAGCATACGTATTCCGTTTTTTGAGCGTCTTGATAAGCTGAATCTCAGACTGATACCTATCGATGTAAAGACGAGCAATGCAGTACCGACAGCAGATTATATCAATATCAACGTCGATGCTACGGTAAACGTAAAGATCAGTAATAATCCTGAAAAGCTACGCCTTGCGGCTGAGAATTTCCTTAACAAAAACACAGAGTATATCGCTGGTGTTGCCAGAGAGGTTCTCGAGGGTAATGTACGTGAGATTGTTGGAAAAATGAAGCTTGAAGAGATGGTCTCAGACCGTCAGAAGTTTGCCAATCTGGTAAAAGAGAATGCAGAGCCTGATCTTGCGGCAATGGGACTTGATATCATCAGCTTTAATGTGCAGAATTTTGTGGATGGCAACGAGGTAATAGAGAATCTTGGTATCGACAATATCGTAAAGATTAAAAAGGCCGCCGCCATCGCAAGGGCAGAGAGTGAGAGAGACATCAAGGTAGCTCAGGCTTCGGCTGACAAAGAGTCAAATGATGCAGCGGTTGCAGCACAGACAGAGATTGCCAAGAAACAGAATGAGCTCGCTATCAAGAAATCAGAGCTTCAGATGGAGGCTGATACAAAGAAGGCTATGGCGGATGCGGCTTACGACATTCAGAAGGAGGAGCAGCGTAAGACCATTGAGGTTGCCACAGCAAACGCTGATATTGCAAAGCAGGAGCGAGAGATTGAGTTAAAGCAGAAAGAGGTTGCAGTAACAGAGCAGTCTCTTGAGGCAGAGGTCAAGAAAAAGGCTGAAGCCAATAAATACGCGGCACAGCAGCAAGCAGAGGCACAGCTCTACCAGCGTCAGAAGGAAGCTGAGGCAAGACAGTTCGAGGCACAGCGTCAGGCGGAGGCACAGAAAGCAGAGGCAGAAGCCATGAGATATGCCAAGGAGCAGGAAGCTGCCGGTATCCGTGCAGTCGGAGAGGCAGAAGCATCAGCTATCCAGGCAAAGGGTATTGCAGAGGCTGAGGCTATGGAGAAAAAGGCAGAGGCATATGCCAAGTACAATAAGGCAGCCGTTGCAGAGATGATGATTAAGGTGCTGCCTGATATCGCAGCCAAGGTTGCAGAGCCACTTGGACAAATCGACAAGATTACTATTATCGGTGGCGGTGATGGCGAAAATGGTGTAGGCAAGGTTGCCGGAAATGTACCGGTTGTAATGGCAAAGGTATTTGAGAGTATGAAAGAGGCAACAGGTATTGATTTATCTGAGATTATCAACGCTGATTCATATGACGCAAAGGTAAATCGCAACGTAAATGTAACCGGACTTGATGGAGTGAATCTCGTTGTAAATGCGGATACGGACAAAAACGGTGAAAAGACTGAAAATTAAATAGTGTTATATTAATCCGCTATACGATAGGTGAGTATAGCGGATTTTTAATATTTTCTGAAAAAAGACAAATATTTGAAAATTACATGATTATATGATATATTTTGTTGCATAAAAGCAGATTGCCTGTACATGGTGACATATATAAATAATGAAGAGGAAAATCTATGAACGATAAAAGAAGGATAATAGCAATATTTATAATTGTTGCGATAGTAGCTGCACTGGCTGCAGTTGCCACATTTTTTGTGATTAAGTCAGCAAAAAACGAGGCTAAAGGCTCGTCACAGATGACGGAAACAGCCACAGAGGATAGTTCAGACAAGGAAGACCCGCAGCATACGGGCGACAATGCCGGCTCAATGAGTGTTACAACTGATGAGGGAGCTTCTGCGGATGAGACACAGATACTGTCTGCAAGCACTGTTGCGGAAAATAGTAATCTGACCTTCGGAATTGATGTATCTAAATATCAGGGCACCATAAAGTGGGACAAGGTTGCCGCAGGCGGAATTGATTTTGCAATGATACGTGTGGGCTACAGAACCCAGAAAACAGGCGAGATGTGTGTTGATACAAATGCAAGATACAACATGCAGGAGGCGCAGAAAAATGGCATAAAGGTCGGGGTATATTTCTTTTCATCAGCAGTAAATGAAACAGAAGCCATTGAGGAGGCAGACTGGGTAGCAGACTACATCTCAAAATATCAGATTACATATCCTGTGGCATTTGACTGCGAGGGCTTCACTGACTCAGCCAGCAGACAGTATGGCATGTCATCAGAGGCACGCACCAAAGTAGCTGAGGCATTTTTGCAGGAAATATATAATAAAGGATATACACCTATGTTTTACGCTGCAATGAATGAGTTGTCGGCAAACAGCCAGTGGGATACTAAAACACTTGAGAGCAGGTACAAAATCTGGGTGTCACAATATCCGGACACGGCTTATCCGGAAACACCACAGTCATCTTATGAGGGCACACATGCTATGTGGCAGTATACCAATAAGGGAAAGGTGTCAGGGATTGATAAGCCGGTAGATTTGAATGTTGCATACTTTGGGTTTGATGAAACAGAGTCTGCAAAAAATGGAGATGCGGCTGACAATGCAGCAGCTGATCCGGAAGCAAATATGAAGTTTTCGGATGTAAATGAGACCGTAACTGCCAAGGAGAGCGTCAATCTGAGGGATATTCCAAGTCAGGGCAATGACAGCACAATTAAGGTAACGCTGAATAACGGTGATACAGCAACAAGAACAGGCGTCAGTGACAGTGGATGGTCACGTGTCGAATATAATGGACAGACATATTATGCCATTTCAAACTACCTCACAACAGATATGAACTATGTAGTTCCCGGGCAGGACGGAAGTGGCAGCGGAGACGGACTGAAGACAAAGTTCAAGGAGTGTAATGATACTGTCACTGCAAAAATAGAGGTTAATCTGCGTGCACTTCCAAGTGTCACAAATCCGGATGCTACAGTCATCGCAACGATAAAAAATGGGGAAACCGTCACCAGAACCGGAATCAATGAGGAGTTTGGCTGGTCACGCGTGGAATATAATGGACAGACACTTTATTGTGTGACAAGCTATCTGAGTGTGCAGTAATATAATGAACGCAGTGTTTTAGGGAATAAAGTCAAAAAAATAAAATGTTATTAATCTAAAATCATGCATAAAGTAGAAATAGTGTAAAAATGTCATGGATATAATGATAGAATTGTTTGAGATAGTGCGTTAAAATACAAAATAACGAAATACGTAAGTAAAGGGGCATTTTATGGAATATTCAGCAATTTTTCATGACATGGATAAAAGATTCTGCTATGCGATAGATAAGGATTTGTTTGTGATACGCGTGCAGGTAAAAAAGGATGATATGAAGGAGGTAATCCTTCACTATGAGGATAAGTATATACCAATGGAGCGCAAGGATACGCGAATGACTCTTCCTATGAAGAAGGTAGCTACCTCGCAGTTTCACGATTATTATGAAGCACAGATTCAGATGCATCTGATATGTCTGAGATACTTTTTTGAATTTACGGACATGCAGGGTGAAAAGGTATATTACGGCAATTATGAGTTCGATAAGGAGTGCATCACAAACAGGGACAGAATGTTTGACTGCCCGCAGAATCTCAGAGAGGAAGAGATGTTTGAGGTGCCACAATGGGCAGCCAACAAGGTAGTGTATCAGATTTTTCCGTCGCGCTTTGCCGCAACACAGCCGGTGGACAAAGAGCTGTGGTATAAGGCGCCGATTACGCCTATGGATGATTTGCATGGCAATCTCAGGGGAATCATAGAACATCTGGATTATATTAAAGATCTGGGAATCGATGTGGTGTATCTGACACCAATCTTTAAATCAAATTCATGCCATAAGTATGATACTATTGATTATTATCAGGTTGACCCATCATTTGGAACAACAGAGGACTTAAAGGAGCTTGTACAAAAATCCCACGAGCGTGGCATGAAGGTAGTGCTGGATGCGGTATACAATCACACAGGAAGAGAATTTTTCGCATTTCAGGATATACTTGAAAAGGGCGAAAAGTCAAAATATCTCGACTGGTATTTTATCGACGAGCTGCCGCCTAGGGGTGAATGGGGAGAAATTCCAAACTTCAAATGCTTCGGCTATTACGGTGGAATGCCAAAGCTTAATCTGAAAAATCCTGAGGTTGAAAAATACATCACGGATGTTGCCTGCTACTGGATTAAGGAATGTGATATTGACGGATGGAGACTGGATGTAGGAGACGAAATCAGTCATTTCTTCTGGAAGAATTTCAGAAAGGCAATCAAGGCAGTAAAGAAGGATATGCTGATAATTGGTGAGATATGGCACTACGCAGGAGACTTCCTAGAGGGAGATGAGTGGGATACTGTCATGAATTATCCATTCTACCTGAATCTGATAGACCTGCTTGCAGACGAAAAGATTAATGTCAGCCAGTTTGTACAGAATCTGGGATATCTGAAGGGGCGCTTAAACAAAAAGTGCTATCCGCTGATGTGGAACCTGATTGACAGCCACGATACAGCAAGATTTTTACATCTGTGCCATGATAATAAGAAAAAGCAGCATCTCGCAGCAGCCTTTCAGCTGCTACTGCCCGGAATGCCTATGGTCTACTATGGTGATGAGTATGCAATGCCGGGAGCAAATGATCCGGACTGCAGACGAGGCATGTACTGGGATGAGGAATACCAGGACAAGGAGATGTATAATTGGTATAAGAAGCTCATGCAGATTAGAAAAGCACATGCATGCATCGTAGAGGGCGAAATGATTGAGACAATCACAAATGACGATGATGATACGATTGTTATGATCAGAAAAAACGGCGAAGAGACAATCGCAATGCTTTTCAATTGCGGCAGCAGTGTAAAGGAATTTAATGAGTATGCCGAGAAATATAATCTGCTGACAGATAGCGCATTTGACGGAAAAGTAGACGGGCTTGACGCTGCCGTAATTGTGCTTTAAAAACATTATATGGATTATCTATAAGAAGTCATGGAGCTTTGCACATCAGGAAAACGGAAAGATGGTAGAAGCGACGAAAAATAGGTAAATCGCAGTAAAATAATTTTATATGAGTTTTTATGGACAGGAAATTGCAGGCAGCTGCTTTTTCCTGTCTTTTTGCATAAAATCAATTCTGTTGAGGTAAAATTGAGATTGACATTGTATTGTATGAGTATAAAATACAAGGAATCAGGTGATGTACAATGAAAAGGCATAAAATATGTAAAATTATTTTGGCTATACTGGCAGTTTTTTTATGTGTGGCTTTTTATGAGTTAATCGGAATCTGCATCACATATAAAAAACAGCCGGAGGTGTCTGATGCTACTATAAAGGAAACACAAAATATTATGAGTGTGGCGGGGAGAGGGAATGCGGAAAGAGCGGTAATCATTGAAAAAAATTCGCAGGCTCTTTTAGAAAGAGTGAGATTAATCCAAAATGCAAAGGATGAAATAATCCTTTCTACATTTGCATTTAAATCAGACGAAAGCGGAAAATTGATTTTAGGAGCACTGCATGATGCAGCAGACAGAGGCGTACATGTTCGTATATTGGTAGATGGCATGGAGAGCTGGATTGATATGGAAGGCAATCCATATTTTTACGGATTATCTTCGCATGAGAATGTTGAAATTAAGCTGTACAATAAAGCAAATCCGTTGAAGCCATGGAAGACAATGGGAAGAATGCATGATAAATATCTGATTGCAGATGGTAAAATATATATTCTTGGAGGAAGAAACACATATAATTATTTTTTGGGTGATTTTCCGGGGCATAAGAATTTTGACAGGGATGTATTAGTTGTCTGCGATGAACTGCAGAAAGATAATTCGGTTAATCAGCTTTTGGATTATTTTGAAACAATATGGGAACAGGAAGACTGCAGCTACTTTCATAACAGTAAAAAATTAGCTGACAGAAAATCTGTAAAGACTGCAGTTTTAGAGCTGCAGGAAGGGTATCAGCAATATTTTGAAGATAATAAGGAAAGGCTTTGTGATACCGATTATGCGGATGAAACCTTTGAAACAGAAAAGATTACATTGTTATCAAACCCAATCCACACCAAAGCTAAGGAACCGGTGGTATGGTATCAGTTGGGAGAATTAATGAAAAATGCAAAGGAACGTGTAAAAATTCATACACCATATATTATTTGCAATGATATGATGTATAATACATGGGAGGAAATTGCACAGAAGGTTCCGGATTTTTCTATTATGACAAATTCTGTTGCAAATAACGGAAATCCATTTGGAGCAGCCGATTATGCCAAAAACAGAAACAGAATTTTAGAAACAGGAATTAACATCTGGGAGTATGAAGGCGGTTATTCGTACCACGGAAAAAGTATTCTGATTGACGATGATCTGTCAGTAATAGGTTCATTCAATATGGACATGAGAAGTACTTATCTGGATACAGAGCTGATGCTTGTAATACGCAGTAAAGAGATTAATAAACAGCTGGAGGATGGCATGATGGAGTATGAGAGCGTGTCCAGACAGGTGTTAGACGACGGAACATATTATGATCCGTATCATGTAAAGCCGATTGAATTGACAGAAAAACATAAAAGAAAGGTGTTTCTGGTACAGCATCTGCTTGGATGGGCAAGGGATTTGTTTTGATTAAAGGAGAACATAAATCGTGTTTAAGATATTAATTGTAGAAGATGATAAGGAATTAAGTCTGTTATTCCAAAAGGTGCTTGAAAAGAGCGGATATCAGGTCAAAAGTGCGTCGGATGGAGCACAGGCACTCAAGGTATTGGACAGAGAGTATATTGATTTAATCATTTCCGATATAATGATGCCGGTTATGGATGGATATGAACTTGTGTCGGAGCTTCGTTCGGCGGGATATCAGATACCGGTGCTTATGATTACTGCAAAAAGCAGCTTCGATGATATGCGTCAGGGCTTTCTTTCGGGAAGTGACGACTATATGGTAAAACCCGTAAATGTCAATGAAATGGTTTTGAGGGTAGGGGCACTGCTTCGGCGTGCACAGATACTGAACGAACACAAAATTGTGATTGGCTCAACCGAGTTTGATTATGATGCAATGACAGTTGTGACCGGTGATGAAACTCTTGTCCTGCCCAAAAAGGAATTCCTGCTTTTATACAAGCTGGCAGCTTCACCGGGCAGGACATTTACGAAGCAGCAGCTAATGGATGAGGTATGGGGATATGAGACGGAGGCAGACCCACATACGATAGAGGTACATATAGGAAGAATCAGGGAGCGTTTTAAAGAAAATCCGGATTTCGAAATTGTAACAATGCGTGGTCTGGGATACAAGGTGGTGAAAAAATAATGGAACATAAAAAGAAAAAAGAATTGCGTATCCGCTCATGTCTGACCGGTGCAATCTGGCTGGCACTTGCATTTTCTATGCTGATATCAGCCTTGTTGTTTGCGTTTTTGAATCATTTTTTGGAGTTGCCCGGGAAAATACCGGGCCTTGGCTGGCTTTTGATTTTTAATACATTGATAGCAGGACTTATCACATCATTTATCAATGCAAGGCTCCTTGAGCCGATTACCAGGCTCAGTAAAGCAATGAAAGCAGTTTCCCAGGGAGATTTTGAACAGCATCTGGAAACAAACAGCCGCATAGCCGAGATTGGAGAATCCTATCAGAGCTTTAATGTCATGACAAAAGAGCTTCGTGCAACAGAGATGCTGCAAATGGATTTTGTATCCAATGTTTCCCATGAGTTCAAGACTCCAATCAATGCAATTGAAGGCTATACGATGCTGCTCCAGGGAGATGAGCTGTCACAGGAGCAGGAGGGGTATGTAGAAAAAATCCTGTTTAATACTCAAAGGCTTTCAGGCCTTGTTGGAAATATTTTATTGTTATCAAGGCTGGAAAATCAGAATATTCCAATGAAAAAAACCAAATATCGTCTGGATGAACAAATCCGTCAGGCATTTCTTGCATTGGAAGACAAATGGACTGAAAAAGGAATCGGCTTTCAGGTGGAGATGGAGGAAATCAGATATGTTGGAAATGAAGGGCTTTTTATGCATATCTGGATGAATCTTTTGGATAATGCAATCAAGTTTAGTCCTGAAAATGGGACAATCACCATGTTTCTAAGGCATGAAAATGATTCTGTGCAGTTTATTCTGGAAGACGAGGGACCGGGAATCGCGGATGATGCAAAAGCCAGAATATTTGACAAGTTTTATCAGGTGGATGGTTCCCATAAAGCCGAGGGAAACGGCCTTGGTCTGGCACTTGTGAAAAGAATTGTTGACATCGCCGGTGGAACAATCAAAGCTGAAAACCGGGAATACGGTGGATGCAGATTTGTAGTACAACTGCCAATAAAGAATTATAATGAGTAGCTATTTAGAACATGATAGTTACAATAATAAAATAATAAGATAAAAGATAGGAGAATTCATATGACATTTTATCAGGAACTGCAGTTAAATCAGGCCGGCTCTAAAGGCCTGTTGAAAAACAGTAAAACAATGAAAGAAAAACTATACCATGCGTTTGTATATATGGTGAAGATAGCTGTCACAATGGTTTTTTGCTTTGCCTTTGTCACTGCTTCAAGCATCATATTGGGAAAGGATAACAGCATTGTGGGAGTAGTAGTATTATTATGCGTTATGGTATTTCGCAACGCTGATCTGGGAATCCATACCCGACACTCTACATGGCTTTTGGCATTGTTCTTTGTAATTATGACAGTATGTCCGCATCTGGCAAATCAGCTTTCACCGCTTCCGGCGCTGCTTATAAATATTGCAGCTCTTGCAGTGCTGATTTTGTTCGGATGCCATAATCCATTTATGTTTAATCAATCCACACTGGTTCTTGGCTATTTATTGTTATATGGATATGATGTGTCAGGAAAAAGCTATATGCTTCGAATAGCAGGGATGGCCGCAGGCGCTGCCATCACATGCCTGGTATTTTACAGAAATCATAAAAACAGAGACTATAAAAGAAATATGAAAGCTGTAATTGAGGAGTTTGACCTTTCTTCATCACGTACAAAATGGCAGCTGTGCCAGATACTATGCGTACCGTTAGTTCTATGTATTGCACAGCTTTGCAATATGCCGCGTGCAATGTGGGCAGGTATTGCAGCCATGTCTGCCATCCTGCCGTTTATGGAGGATATGCAGTACAGAGTCAGAAAAAGGATTGTCGGTAATATTGCCGGGGTTATATGCTTTACGGTATTATACTTCCTGCTTCCGCCATCAATCTATGCGTACATAGGAATTATAGGCGGAATCGGCGTGGGATTATCGGCACAATATGGCTGGCAGGCTGTTTTTAATACATTTGGTGCTCTGGCTATAGCTGCAGAGAGCTATGGGTTAAAGGGAGCAGTCAGCCTCAGGGTGATTCAGAATGTGTTTGGAGTCGTTTTTGCGTTGGTATTTTGTGCTGTATTTTATAGAATTATGTCAGTGAAAGTATCGGTGAAAGAGAAAGCTGTATAATACAAGTGGAAACGTGTAATCAGTCATAGGGAATTGTATTCTTCAGATGAAACAGTCCCAAAATCCAAAGTGAAGGAAAAGGTTAAAACAAATATGAGTCAGATAATATTGGCGTCGGCATCACCGCGCCGAAAGGAATTATTAGAGCAGATTGGGGCAGAGTTTGTTGTCTGTCCTGCAAAGGGAGAAGAGATAATCACAGAGGAGGAGCCATCTGCGGTTGTCATGGAGCTATCCCGTCAAAAGGCAGAGGAGGTAGCGTCAGGTGTGCTTACCTACAATGAACAGCATGCAGAGCTTGTGACACCGCAGGATATTCTTGTAATCGGAGCGGATACGGTAGTGGCTTATGAGAATCAGATTCTTGGAAAGCCGAAGGACGAAGAAGATGCCAGGCGTATGCTTTCGATGCTTTCGGGAAAAACGCACAGTGTCTATACAGGGGTAACGTTTGTGTTTATTGACAAAGACGGAAGAACCGGAGAACACTGCTTTTATGAGAAGACGGATGTCAACATGTATACATTGACGGAAGAGGAAATTGACCGCTATATTTCAAGCGGGGATCCGATGGATAAAGCAGGAAGCTACGGGATACAGGGACGCTTTGCCATCCACATTAAGGGAATACACGGAGATTACAATAATGTGGTAGGGCTTCCGGTAGCGCGCCTGTATCAGGAGCTTAGAAAGCTTGGAGTTGATGTTTAGCGAAGTCTTTTTTTAATAGCCGGTCCGATAAGCATGGCAATTATCATTTTTATCAGGTCGCCCGGGATAAATGGGAGCACACATATTGAGAGAGCACCGCTGACTGTGCTTTTTGCCTCAAAGCAGAACCATGCTGTACCGAGCACATAGCATATGATAGTTCCGACAATCATACCAATGAGCTGGAGCCAAGGCTGGTGGAAATGATCGATTACAAGTCCTGCAATAATTGCCATGGCAATAAAACCGATGATGTATCCGCCTGTAGGGCCGGCAAGCTTAGCTGGGCCACCGGTGAAGCCTGAAAATACAGGGATTCCGACAAGTCCGATAAGCAGGTAAATGAGGTAGCTTATAGTTCCACGTTTCCATCCGAGCAGATATAATGAAATATATATGGCCAGGTTTGTCAGTGAAATCGGTACCGGCCCAATCGGGATAGATAATGGTGCAAGAATACATGTGACAGCTGTCATGAGCGCTGTTACCGTTATGGCATAGGTCGTTCCATGCTTGTAGTCTATAGTTTCTGTCTGGTTCATGATAAAATCTCCTTTTTGTAAATTTCATAGTAATTTTTGTACGGTTAACACATTAACATGAAAAGATGTCGATTGTCAACCGAAACTGCAATAAAGGTTTACAATTATCGGGGAGTAATGAAAAAAAATACTAACATCGGTATATACGTACGCTATTCGGAAAACATGGATACTTGGAAAATGTCTGAAAAATCATTAAAAACAATCGACATTACAGCAAATAAACGCTATAATAGATACATTAAGATAAATGTACTGGGACTTGTATTATCCACAGCCGTCACGCGGTACGGCTGTCGCGGATAGCGTCAGGCCCCGGGAAGGGGAATTATATGCAGGATAAAAAGCAAAAAAAGGCAAAAATACAGGTTATATTTCTAATTCTTATTTCCACGCTTGTTATTTTAGCGGATTTTTATGCGATAATTAATTATCCAAAGGAATACATGCTCATTGCAGCAATCACAGTTATCTTTATGATTTGCCTGTGGGGAGTGATAAGCGGATTTTTCTCACTGAGTGCTCTAAAGGAGGACAGGAGGGAGGAACAGTATGACAGTATTTTTAAGTCGGAAAAGGCATCTTACCTCATGCTTAGAAAGTATTTTGATGAGATAGAGGGAAAGATTGAGATACTGCAGAAGGAGTCAAAGATTCCGACTGAGGATATCATCAATGCACAGAAGGGAATCGCAAAGGTTGTTATCAACAGGAATAAGGAAAATGCTGATGCGATTATGAACTCTAATGAACAGCTTATGGAGACTTTTGAGCATCTTGAGAATAAGCTCAAGGAGAGCAATGATTTCATTATTGAGAGCCAGAAAAATGTGATTTATGACAACCTCAAGGACATTATGGAAAAGCAGCAGGTTCTGTCTGACAGCATAAAGGATATGGAAATCCGTCTGAGTCAGGCAATCACAGCAAATCCTATTCAGTTTACAGCAAATGTTGAGATGCCTAAGCAAACGACCGACGCACCACAATCAGCACCGGCCATGGAGGCGATACCTGAACCGGAATCTGTACAAGCGAATGAGTCAGAACAGATACCTGAGCCTATTCCGGTAAATGAGCCGGAGCCTGTAGTTGAGACACCACATGTACCTGAACCGGAACCTGTAAGTGAGACACCACATATACCTGAACCGGAACCTGTAGTAGAGCCAGGCCCTGCTGCAGAAGAATCTGTTGCAGATACGACAAACAGCGACCCGAACCGTCAGCTGAGTGCAGATGAAATAGCAGCACTTTTTGCAAGTGCAAACGCAGGTGCGACAGAACCTGAATCAGAGCCGGCAGAGAAAGTGATTACGGAACCGGTCACAGAGGCACCTCAGGCACCTGAGCCGGAGCCTGTAAGTGAACCGGAACCTGCAAAGTCTCCGGTTGTAGATTTGAATAACACAAATCGTAATCTGACACCGGATGAGATAGCAGCTTTATTTAGCAGTATGTAGTATTTTGGTAACTATTCAGTAAAGAAATATGCGGTATTGCATATTTCGTAAAAAATGAAGAAATAATATTTTGTAATTATCTCACAAATATGTTAAAGTGTGCATGTTATAAAAATATGCACACTTTATTTTTTTGAAAGGAAATATAAAAAATATATGGAAACAATCAGATTTGACGAATTAGAACTAAACCCTAAGATTTTGCGAGGCATCAAGGATATGGGCTTTGAGGAGGCAACTCCAATACAGGCTCAGGGAATCCCGGCAGTGCTTTCGGGCAGGGATGTAATCGGACAGGCGCAGACCGGAACAGGAAAGACAGCAGCCTTTGGTATTCCGGTGCTTGAGAGCGTTGATGCATCAAGTCACAAGACACAGGTTATCATCCTCTCTCCTACAAGGGAGCTTGCCATCCAGGTGGCAGATGAAATCAGGAAGCTTGCAAAATATATGCATGGTGTGAAGGTACTTCCGGTATACGGAGGACAGGATATCAGCCGCCAGATTAAGGCACTTAAGGGCGGTGTGCAGATTATTATCGGAACCCCGGGGCGTCTTATGGATCATCTCAGGAGAAAGACAATCAGGCCTGACCATGTAAAGACAATAGTGCTCGACGAGGCAGACGAGATGCTCAACATGGGCTTTAGGGAGGACATCGAGACAGTGCTCGAATACCTGCCACAGGAGCATCAGACAGTACTCTTCTCGGCAACAATGCCAAAGCCTATTTTGGAAATTACAAGAAAATATCAGCATGATGCCATCAACATCAAGATTGTGAAAAAAGAGCTGACAGTCGCAAATATCGACCAGTATTACTATGATGTGAAGCGCAAGGACAAGATAGATGTACTCACAAGACTGTTGGATTACTATAATCCAAAGCTCTCACTTGTATTCTGCAACACCAAGAAGATGGTCGATGAGCTGGCATATGAGCTTTGCGGGCGCGGCTACAGTGCAGAGGGACTTCATGGCGATATGAAGCAGGTGCAGAGAGATCGTGTCATGAAGAACTTCAGAAACGGAAAGACAGATATTCTTATTGCCACTGATGTCGCAGCGCGCGGAATTGATGTGGATGATGTGGAGGCTGTTTTTAATTATGATCTGCCTCAGGATGACGAGTATTATGTACATAGAATCGGCCGTACAGGAAGAGCAGGCCGCTGTGGAAAGGCATTCTCCTTTGTAAAGGGCAAGGAGGTATATAAGCTCAAGGACATACAGCGCTACTGCAAGACAAAAATCTATGCACAGCCAATTCCATCATCTGATGATGTTGCCAAAATCAGGGCAGAAAAGATTATGGACCAGATTTCCACCATTATAGATGAGGAAAATCTCACAAGTGTCATTGATATTATAGAGAATCAGATAAATGAGTCAGATTACACAGCAATGGATATAGCGGCGGCATTTTTATACCAGGCTATGGGTGCTTCAGAGATATCCACAGCTGAATCAAAGGACGACTATGATTTCCACAATACAGGAGCAGAGGATGGCATGGTACGTCTGTTTATCAACGTAGGAAAGAAGGACAAGATAAAGCCGGGTGACATTTTAGGTGCCATTGCAGGCGAGTCAGGCATGCCTGGCAGGCTTGTCGGTGCAATCGACATGTACGATAAGTATACATTTGTTGAGGTACCGGCTGAGTATGGCAAGGAAGTGCTTAATGCCATGAAGAATGCGAAGATAAAGGGCCGCTCTGTGAACATGGAGCCTGCAAATTCACGATAGCAAAGTCAGGCTTTTCTGATAACGCATCAGCTTTTCTTGTTCTCAGTGGTTCTGAATAGTTACGATGGTTGTATAAAAAATACCGGGACACAAAAAGTGTTGCCCGGTATTTTTGATTACTTGTCGTCATCGATTCCCCAATGCTCTTTCTTGTAATCCTTTCCCATTCCTCCGCCGATATCATTTTGATTTCTGCGAAGATAATTTACAAATATTCCACCAACAACTGCAAAAATGATAAGTGCTGCAAGTACTACCATATGGTCTCCATTCTGAAACATCTGTCAGTTTCAAAAAAAGCTGTAATTATTTGTTCGAAAATAAACGAAAAACAATTGGTTGCCATCATTATAGCAGAATTGTCAGATAAGTCAATACACAAATCAGCTATTGTTTACACTAAAGCGTAACTAACCTGCGTTGCTGATTATACTGTTAGTTGTGAACAGTAACGTGGCCGTGGCTAGTCACACTGTTAGTTGTGAACAGTAACCGACCGGCAGCGAAATCACGCGTCAGCCAGCATCAGCACATGCTTCACAATTGATTTGATTATATTAACCGCAGTCTCCATACCCTCCACTGATATGTGCTCAAATGGGCCGTGGAAGCCGTAGCCGCCGGTACCGAGGTTTGGACAAGGAAGTCCCATGAAGGATAAACGTGCGCCGTCTGTACCGCCGCGAACCGGGCGTGATAGCGGCTCTAGACCGTTTTCCTCTATAGCAGCCTTAGCCAGGTCGATAATGTACATGTTGTCCATTATGATTGAAAGCATATTCTCGTAAGAGTGGGTGATAGTCAAAGAAACAGTGCCCTCACCATATTTTTTGTTCATCTCTATCTCAAGAGAGCGGAGAGTATCAAGTCTTTTAGCAAAAAGAGCCTTGTCGTGGTCGCGCACAATATATGACAGATGGGCTGATGCTACATCACCGCTCATATCACACAGATGGTAAAAGCCCTCTCTGCCATCAGTTGTGGCAGGAGTCTCGTTTGCAGGCAGCGCTGCGGCAATCTCGCAGCCAACCAAAGCAGCATTGACCATAATGTCCTTTGCTTCGCCCGGATGCACGTTGACGCCCTTTATGGTAAATTCAGCGCTTGCGGCATTAAAGTTTTCATAGGCCACCTCGCCCTCGTAATCACCGTCCACGGTGTAGGCAAAATCTGCCTCGAAATAGTCCAGATCAAACAAATCCGCACCCTTTCCGACCTCTTCATCAGGGGTAAATCCAACCCAGATATCGCCGTGAGGAGTGCCCTCTGCGATAATCTGCTCTAAGGCGGTCATAATCTCAGCCACACCGGCCTTGTCATCGGCACCAAGCAGGGTAGTGCCATCTGTGGTAATGAGAGTGCGTCCGGTGAGGGCTTTAAGCTTAGGAAAATCGCTTACTCTCAGGTATTCGCCACTGCCTCTAAGCAACACATCGCTTCCGTCATAGTGACGCAGCAGCTGTGGCTTGACATTTTCCCCGGAAAAATCAGGAGCAGTATCCATATGTGCAATAAATCCGACCGCTTTTTTGTGTTCCATGCCGGCAGTGGCAGGCAGTAGACCATACACGTAACAATGGTCAGTGAGCACAACCTTGGATAAGCCAAGCTCCTTAAGCTCTGACTCAAGCTCTCTTGCGAGTGCAAATTCCCTGTCACTGCTTGGTATTTTATCACTTGCTTCATCAGATGTGGTGTGATAGCCCACATATTTTAATAATCTTTCTTCTACTTTCATTATCAGTAAATCCTTTCTGAGAGACTTTGGATGGGAAATCTGGAATAAAAAGTCTCTGTATATAGAAAATAATATAGCTTAAAACGGTGTAAAATCAACTGTTTTACAAAAAATCTAAAAAAAATTTTAAAAAAATTAAAAAAAGTGTTGCATTTCTATAAACTATACTATATAATAAATTTCGCGTTAAGGAAAACGCAAACAAATTAATAAACGCGCTTCTAGCTCATTTGGTAGAGCACCTGACTCTTAATCAGGGTGTGCAGGGTTCGAGCCCCTGGAGGCGCACTCAAAGGTACCGGTTTTATGGACGTATGAGCCATAGGGTTGGTGCTTTTTTATTATATCATGAAGCCTTGCTTCATGATCAACATTCGTCGTTCGCCGAATGCATAAATGCATTCTTCTCACTTGCACTCATTATATCATATGCTTACGCATATGATAGGCCTGCGGCTGATACTTATGCGCATTCGCGCGTGATATAATTCGCTACGCTCATTATATCATGATTAAAGAATTAAAAGGTATCATGTCATTATTTAGATAGGCTGGCAGCTCAGGCACACAAAAAGTGAAATTAATATTGAAATTTTGAAATAATGAGTTTATACTGTTGAATAGGAAAAAAGTAACATTTGGAAAGATGCTTTGGTCGGAGTAAAATATGATGAATGGGGTAGACAAATATTCAACAGACAATATAGCGGATAACGAAATGATAATTGCAGTAGATGACGTGGTAAAGAAGGACTATGACAGTGCGGTTGTACGTATAAAGAAAGCGCTTGCGCGCTTGAAGAGCACCGGTCACGTGGAAAAATATGCAGAGTATCTCAATATCCTGGGATTAGTATATGAACTTGAGAACGATGAGTCAAAAGCCTTTGAATGTTATCTGGAGAGCCTTGCCACGGCAGAAATTATCCGCTCGAGAGATCTTAAGGCTATGGTTTACAGCAATATCGGTTCAAGCTATAGCAAGATGGGAAGAGATAAGGAAGCGCAGAGATATTTCAACGATGCCAGAGACGAATATGACAGTTCCTCAGAAAAATCTGAAGAATGTCATAAAAGCTGGGTCATGTTTGACTATATAAATCATGCGATTAACGACAGATATGTCGCATTATCTTGAAGCAATCAGCTTGCAGATAGGGTTTCCGATAGCAGAGAATTTCTTCTCGTACTCGGTCATGATGTTGCCCTCATTCATTGCGGCATCATGATGCAGGTCGCGTGTACTGGCGTCGAGGTGCCATTTATCAGAGCTTTCAATCTCTTCCAGAGAGAAGGTGAAGAGGTCCTGGTTGTCAGTCTTGAACTCTATGCGTCCGTCAGGTGCGAGAAACAAATCATATCTGGCAAGAAATTCGCTTGAGGTGAGGCGTCTTCTTGCGTGCCTGTCCTTCGGCCATGGATCGGAAAAGTTCAGGTAAATGCGGTCAACCTCATTGCGGTCAAAAATATCCGGAAGAGTTGCGGCATCAATGCACAAAAAGTGCACATTTGGCAGCTCGTCCTCCTGCATTTTTTGTACAGCACGAAGAAGCACACTGGTATATCGTTCGATACCTATATAGTTAATCTCTGGATGAAGCCGTGCCAGATCCATCAGAAATCTGCCCTTTCCCATACCAACCTCTATATGAATCGGATTATTGTTTCCTAAAAAATCATGCCATTTTCCTTTTAATTCAACAGGCTCCTTTATGCAATAAGGGCTGTTGTCGATGACTTCACCGGCGCCCGGGATATTTCTAAGTCTCATGTAAATCTCCTTATAAAAACGTAAAATTTCATATAGATAATACCCTACAATTGTGCGGGTGTCAAAATAAAATGGCAAAATACACTGCACATGCCCTTGATAACATGTTTTTCATACATTATAATTAGAAATAGTACATTTTGGTTATAGTATTGAACAGCTACCCAATTTTAGAATTAATAGGAACAGATATGAAGCATAAAATTATAAATTTAAAAAAATCAGGAATACTAATAATGGCAGTGTTTGCTATGGTCACGACGCTTTGTGCGAGACCGCTTATGGCATTTGCGGATGGTGATGACACGTACTGGCCGGAGGGACCGCAGATAAATTCACCGTGCGCCGTGGTGATGGAGGTCAATACAGGTACGGTGCTATATGAGAAAAATTCACACGAAAAGCATTATCCTGCAAGTATCACAAAGATCCTCACCACATATCTGACTATACTCAACTGCAAGATGGATGAGAAGGTTACATTCTCAAAAGAGGCGGTGAAGGAGAGCAGTGATGGTTCGTCGAGCATCAAGAGGGATGTGGGCGAGGAGATGACCATGGAGCAGACACTATATGGAGTTATGCTTGAGTCGGCAAACGAGTGCGCATATGCTGCAGCAGAGCATACAGGCAAAAAGCTTGGGGGAGATTACAGCACATTTATTGATCTGATGAACAAGGAAGCCAAAGAATTAGGCTGTACAGATACACATTTCAACAATGCAAATGGTCTGCCCGATGAAAATCACTGGACAAGCGCATACGATATGGGGCTTATCTCGTGTGCAGCATACAGAAATGACGAGTTTCGAAAGATTACAGGCACAAAGACCTATATCATACCACCTACAAACAAGCATACCGAGGATACTCCGCTGTACAATCATCATGCGATGCTGCATCCATTTAAATCGTATTCACAGTTTGTAAATCAGGATTGTACCGGCGGCAAGACCGGCTACACTTCAGTGGCTAACAGCACGCTTGTCACTTATGCGGAGAAGGATGGCCTGACGCTGTGCGTGGTTATTATGAATGCACAGTCGCCTGACCAGTATGCAGACACAAACACGCTGCTCAATTACTATTTCAGTAACTTCAAGGCACTAAGCATAGCTGAAAATGAAAACAGCGCAGCTGCTGACAATACGACGGATCTGGGCGTGATGAATGAACACGGCATGTATGCAAAGGTGTCGGAAAACTATGTTGTTTTGCCGAACAACGCGGATTTTTCAAGCGTTAAAAGGGAAGCTGCTGACATGAAGTCCGACAACAAGGATGCTCTTGCTACGGTCAGATACAAGTATGGTGATCATGTGGTAGGCTGTGTGGATCTGCTGAAATCAGGAGCAAAGGTCGATCTGTCGTACTTTGATGAGAACAGCAGACAGAACGTGGAAAGTGATATAATAAGGATAAAGCCGGTATATTTTCTCTGGGTGCTCATACTTATCTCAGCGATTCTTCTGAGCATTTTTATGCTTAGAAGAATATCAGACAATATATATGTGTTGAAACACAAATGGAGCATTAAGAAGGAGCAGCGTGAGCGCTTCAGGGAGCACAAACTTGAGAGAAAACAGCGCAGAAGGAGAGACAATCTGAAGTTCAGCGGTCGACATAAATATTAATACATTTTTTATTATGACATTATAGATGGAGGCAGAAATGAGTGATGAAAGATGCGCCCTCGTGCTTGAGGGTGGAGCAATGAGAGGTATGTATACAGCCGGAGTACTCGACTGTTTTATGGACCATGATATTAGCTTTGATGCTGTTATCGGTGTTTCGGCGGGAGCACTTTTTGGAGTGAATCTGCTGTCAAAGCAGCGTGGCAGGGTTATACGATACAATAAGAGGTTTAACAGTGACAAAAATTATATGGGTATCAGGCCGCTTCTTCGGGAGAAAAACATAGTGAGCACGAAATATGCCTATGATACCGTACCAAGAGAGCTTGACCCGTTTGATGATGAGGAATATAAGAAGTCGGATATCCCATTTTATGCGGTTGTGACGAATATCAGGACGGGTAAGCCTGAATATGTGCAGATAAAGAGTGTCTTTGACCAGATGGATGTGCTCAGGGCATCGGGCTCCATGCCTGTAGTGTCAAAGCCTGTGAAGCTGGGGAATGAGTGGTATCTGGATGGCGCGGTGACGGACAGTATTCCATATGAGCATATGCTTGATATGGGATATGACAGATTGGTTGTCGTGCTGACAAAGCCGGCAGACTATATAAAAAAACCTATGCCAAGGTTATTTACATCGGTATACAAAAAGCGTTTTCCGAGGTTTTATGAGGCATTTTCAAACAGGCATATCATGTACAATTATCAGCTTGAGCATCTTAAGGAGCTTGAAAAGCAGGGCATTGCCGAGGTGTTAAGGCCGTCGGAGCACATTAAAATAAGCAAGGTAGAAAAGGATCCTAATAAGCTTGAGAGCCTGTATCAGCTTGGATTACGTGATGCCAAGAGGCTTTTAGCCGATAAGCAAGGGATGGAGAAGCAGTAATGAATATACAACAGGTACAGACTATCATAGCTGATGCCATGGAAAAGCACAACGGAATAGTGAAAAAAGAAGAGCTTACAAGGCTTGGTATAGACTACAGGCGAATTGATACGCTTGTCAGGGAGGGGAAGCTTGTCCGCATCAGAAACGGCTATTACACCGACCGCGTGGATGATTTTTCTGAGGATGCACTTGTCGCGGCACTTTTTCCGGATGCAATGCTGTGCATGGAAAGTGCACTTTACGCCTATGGCTACATAAAGGAAAAGCCGTACGGGTGGACGCTTGCTGTGGACAAAAATACATCAAAATCGCGTTTTAAGATGGACTATCCAAGAATTATCCCGTTTTATACGGAGCCGGATGCGCTTATGCTTGGTGCCTCAACCATTGAGCTTGGAGGCAATACCTTTGGAATCTATGATAAAGAACGTGTGATATGCGACTGCCTGAAATATGAGTCGAGAATGGACCGCAATGATTTCAAGGCAGCCATACAGTCGTACATAGCTGATACGGACAAGGATATTTCCGTGCTCATGGATTACGCAAGGGAGAGGCGCGTGGTAAAGAAGGTGCAAAGCTTCATAGGAGTATGGTTGTAGTGAGGGTAGATTTAAGACATATAAGCGATGAGAAAAAATTATCGTACAGCGATGTGTTATGGCAGTACGTGAAGCAGGATTTTCTCTGGCGTATAAATAATGCCGGTCTGGGAAAAGTGCTGTGGCTTCAAAAGCCGTATTTTGCAACAGGAGAAAAGCTGGCGTTTTATTATGTATATGGCAGCCCCGGTGGCAGGGCAGAGGATGATGGTACGCCGTTTGATGTACTGCGTAATATCATTATAGGCAATGCAGGGCTTAACAGTCACAGTGATGTGGTATGGACTAATGCAGAATTACCTAAGCAGACGGCAAAGGTATCAGCTAATGAACTAGGCGGCAGTGATATGCAGCCGCTGATACACACTTGGAATCTAAGCGCTATGTGTGATGGCGGGGAAGTACCGTTTGCAGTGAGGCTTGAGCGCCTTAATGAAGCGGATGCAGGAGTTCCCATGACTAAAAATATTGTTTTTATGAACAGCTTTTATGGAGACGCAGATGTTTGTATTTTTTCGCCTGAATCCAGGCTCGGAGAACAGCTGTTTGAGATAATGGATAAGCTTGAGCTGGTTAGCGATATGAAACCATATGGTGATGCATATGAGATACTTAAGAGATATTCGGTCAGCGGAAGGCAGATAATTGATATTTTTAAGGTTAGAGCGAAAAATAAGCCGAAGACAGTGAGCATGCACCGGCTTGAGCAGGTGTATGGCTATCGCAGCTATGCTTATATGAGAAGGCGCTGGGAGCGGTATTGTAAGAGGCTGACACGACAGCAGAGGGCATATGCGAATGCAGGCTGGGAGGAGACGCTTGATTTGATACTTGATTTCCTCACACCGGTCTGGAGCGCGTTCTGCAATGATGAAATATTTTATGATGACTGGATGCCGGAGCTTGGAAGATTTCTGGGCTAAAAAGGATATATAGGTACTTAAATGGAAAAAGAACTTATAAATAATTCACAATCAAATATTTATCCGTTTCACATGCCGGGGCATAAGCGCCGTGGCGGTGATATAGGTGCAGGGCTGGACCCGTATGCTATTGATATCACAGAGATAGACAATTTTGACAATCTGCACCACGCTGAGGGCATTATAAAGGAGGCGCAGGCTGAGGCAGCGGCGCTTTACGGTGCAAAGCATGCATATTTTCTCATAAACGGAAGCACCTGCGGTATATTGGCGGCAATATCTGCGGCCACAAAAAGGGGAGACAAGGTGCTTGTAGCAAGGAACTGTCACAAGGCGGTGTATCATGCGCTTTACTTAAGGCAGCTTCACCCGGTGTTTACATACCCTGAAATTACACGGACAGGGCTGCAAGGGCAGATAACCGAGGCACAGATAAGGGCGGCATTTGATGAAAATCCCGACATAAAAGCGGTTGTGATAACCTCACCTACATACGATGGTGTGGTTTCCGATGTGGCGGCAATCGCATCTGTGGCACATGCACATGGAGCTTTGCTCATAGTTGACGAGGCACATGGCGCGCACTTTGGCTTTGGAGGCGGCTTCCCTCAAAATGCCATAGCGCTCGGGGCCGATGCGGTCATAGTGAGTCTGCACAAGACGCTTCCGGCATTTACACAGACGGCGCTTTTACTGCTGGGTGGGATGCGTGAAGCTGCAGTGGAGAAGTTTCTCGGCATTTATGAGACAAGCTCACCGTCATATGTGCTTATGACAGGCATAGAGCGCTGCACACACTATGTGCGCGATAATAAAGAGACAGCATTTGCACAGCTTAGGAGCAAAATTGACAGATTTTATCAGAAGGTCAGCGGACTTTCGCATCTGAACGTGGTCAGAAAAAGTGATTTTTCTGCTGACGAGGCATATGATTTTGACGAGTCAAAGATTATTATATTTACGAAAGAGGCTATGAATGGACATACGCTGCTTGAGCTTCTGCTCAAAAAGTATGAGCTGCAGCTTGAGATGGCAGCGGGCAATTATGTACTGGCGCTGGCATCTGTCATGGATACGGATGAGGGTTTTGACAGGCTTGCGGATGCTTTGATTGAAATAGACAGCCAGCTCGAAAAATATAAGTCTGATTTTGAAGGGTTTTATGATATATTAAAACAGGAGGGTGTGGTACATCAATTTTACTTTCCTGTCAAAATGGATACAACTATATACCAAAAGCTGCCTGCCGTAATGGAAATGTATGATGCATATGATGCAGACCATCAGGTGGTCTATGCCTTTAAGGCAAGCGGGAAGGTGAGCGGTGCCTTTATAAATATATATCCGCCGGGGATACCGCTTGTGGTGCCGGGAGAGATAATGAACGACAAGCTCATAGATGATGTAATAAAGGCTGTAAATTCAGGTCTTGAAGTGGATGGCCTGTATTTTGATCCGGATGCCAATATGTGGAAGTTTGTTGCGGTGCTGTAAGCAACAGTTTGACATAGCAAACGATCATATTTATACTAATTAAAATATAAGAGGTTTACAGATGGGTAAGATTTTCTGCGTTATGGGAAAAAGCGCATCAGGCAAGGACACTATATACAACAAAATACTGCAGGATGATTCACTCATGCTTAGCAGGATTATCCCGTATACCACTCGCCCGATAAGGGACGGAGAGACACAGGATAAGGATTATCATTTCTGCAATGAAGAGGATGTAAAAAGGCTCAGTGAACAGGGGAGCATCATAGAGCTTCGCGAGTACAATACAGTGTACGGCGTGTGGAAGTATTTCACGGTAAACGATGATGATATAGACCTTCGCTGCAAAAGCTATCTGACAGTCGGAACACTGGAGTCTTACACAAAGATACGCGATTATTTTGGCAGTGACAAGGTACTGCCAATCTATGTGGAGGTGGAGGACGGCGACCGTCTGATACGCGCCATTCACCGGGAAAAGGGACAGCAGGTGCCTAAATATGAGGAGATGTGCCGCCGTTTTCTGGCAGACGCATCAGATTTCTCTGAGGAGAAGCTGCATGAGGCGGGGATTACACGTCGCTTCATAAATGATGATATGGATACTGTGCTTGCCGAGATTTCAGCATACATACGACAGAGTTCTTAATTGCAGAGCAGGAAAATGGTTACGGCCTGCACATAAATGTAACCGGAAACAAATAAGGAGGCAGCCTCATGGCAGTCAGAGTAAATGAAGTAAATCAGGTGACACAGGTTCCTGATGCACAAAAAACACAGGCCGGTGACGGCTCGTTCAAATTCACACTGGCCAGCGCCATAACAGACGCTGATCTCCAGGCAAAGGTAGATGCGCTGATGCAGGATATCACAGCACAGGGCAACAGAATAGCCGAGCATATGGACATCAGGGATATGAAGCGATATCGCGGGCTCATAAAGGATTTTTTAAATGAGGTGGTCTACAGATCCCATAAATTTTCCAGAGAAAATTTCCTCGACAGGAGAGGAAGACACAGAGTTTATGGTATAATAAGACTGATAGACAGCAATCTGGATGAGCTGGCATCAGAGCTGGTGGAGGATGAGAAGGATCATCTGTCCATACTGGCAAGAATCGGAGAGATACGTGGACTGTTGCTTGATATATTCACGTAGGATATAAAAGCTATAACAGACACAGGCAGACTAAAACGGAGGCAGCAGCTATGGCAGGATTTAAGGATATAGTAGGAAATGAGCAGATAATAGAGCATCTGCAAAATGCCATATCAATGGGAAAGGTCTCACATGCATATATAATAAGCGGACCACAGCTGTCCGGCAAAATGATGATAGCCGAGGCATTTGCCAGGGCACTGCAGTGTGAGAAGGAGGGCACAGACGGTTGTGGAGAGTGCAAATCGTGCCATCAGGCAGATGACCACAATCATCCTGATATCATATATGTCAGTCATGAAAAGCCCAACAACATATCGGTTGACGACATAAGGACACAGCTCAACAACGATATAGTGATAAAGCCGTACAGCAGTAAATACAAGATTTACATAGTGGATGAGGCTGAAAAAATGAACCAGCAGGCGCAGAACGCGCTTTTAAAGACCATTGAGGAGCCACCGGCATATGCGGTCATCATGCTTCTTACCACCAATGCAGACAGCTTTCTGCAGACCATCAGGTCGCGCTGCATCACACTCAATATGAAGTCGGTAAAGGACGAGGTGATAAAGGCATACCTGATGAACGAAAAGCATATTCCGGATTATCAGGCAGATATCAGTGCCGCATTTGCACAGGGCATCGTCGGAAAGGCTGTTAAGCTCGCCTCATCAGACGAGTTCAACGAGCTAAAGGAGTCTGCACTGTCGCTTATAAAGCGCCTCGATGACATAGATCTCTACGAGCTGGGCGCAGCGGTAAAGCAGATAGCTGAGTACAAGCTTAAGGTGCAGGATTATTTTGACCTGATTATGGTATGGTACAGAGATGTGCTGTATATGAAGGCGACAAACGATGTTAACGGACTCATATTCAAGGATGAGGTCTATGATATAAAGAAACAGGCAGCAAAGCATTCCTATCAGGGAATCGAGGCAATACTTGAGGCGCTTGAGAAGGCGAAGATAAGAATTAACGCAAACGTTAATTTTGACCTGGTAATTGAGCTGCTGCTTATGACCATAAAGGAGAACTAATCACATGACAAAAATAGTTGGTATCAGATTCAGGACAGCAGGCAAAATATATTACTTTGACCCGGCTGATTTCGACCTCGACATGGCAATGCATGTTATCGTGGAGACAGCAAGAGGCATAGAGATGGGAACTGTCCTCATTCCGCCGAAGGATGTGGATGATGATAAGGTGGTTTCACCGCTTAAGCCTGTCATCAGAGTGGCAACCGACGAGGATGAGAAAACGGTTGAGAGAAATAAGGAAAAGGAAAAAGAGGCATTTGCCATCTGCAAGGAGAAAATCATCAAGCACGGACTTGAGATGAAGCTGGTGGATGCAGAGTATACCTTTGACGGAAACAAGCTGCTGTTTTACTTTACAGCGGACGGCAGAATTGACTTCAGGGAGCTCGTAAAGGATCTGGCAGCGGTATTCCGCACGAGAATCGAGCTTCGTCAGATCGGTGTCAGGGATGAGACCAAGATGATGGGAGGCATTGGAATATGTGGCAGACCGCTCTGCTGTCATTCTTATATGGCAGATTTTGTGCCGGTTTCCATCAAGATGGCAAAGGAGCAGAATCTCTCGCTCAATCCGACCAAGATATCCGGTGTGTGCGGAAGACTTATGTGCTGCCTCAAGTATGAGCAGGATACATATGAGTATCTGAACAGCAGAATGCCGTCGGTAGGAGAAAAGGTCAAGACACCTGAGGGAATCATCGGAGAGGTCAAGTCAGTCAGCGTGCTCAGGCAGCTCGTGCGTGTTGTCATTGACAACGGCGAGGAGAAGGAGCTTCGTGAGTACACTGTAGATGATCTGCGCTTAAAGCCGCGCCAGAAAAAGGATGTAAAGCTTACCGAGGAGGAGCTTCGCGAGCTCAAGGATCTCGAGGATAGCGGCGATGAGACGATGGAGGACAAGTCGCAGGAGAAACCGCAGAGAAACCGTGGACACCGTGACAACAAAAATGAATATCGCGAGCGCCGTGATAAGCGTGACAACAGAGAAAAACGTCCGTACAGGGCGGACATAGAGGCAGCGGAAGCTTCTGCAAATGAGACAAATGAAGTAAATGCCGCAAATGCCGGCAGAGAAAATAAGGACGGCTGCAAAAAGCCGTACAAGGGCGGCAAAAACAGACCAAACAAGCAGAAATACAACCGCAACAAGGATTACAAGAACAAAAACTATAATAAAGAGTATAATAAAGATTACAACAGGGACAAAGACAATGGAAGCACTGATACACAGTAATGAGCGCCTGGACGATTTGTGCCGCAAGGGCTATAGGCTCATACAGGATCCAAAGCTGTTCTGCTTCGGCATAGACGCCGTGCTTTTATCTGACTATGCAAAGGTAAAGCGCGGCGAGAGAGCTGTGGATTTGTGCACCGGAAACGGTGTGATTCCGATACTTCTTGAGGCAAAGAATAACGGAGAGCATTACAGCGGGCTCGAGCTTCAGCCTCAGTGTGCTGACCTGGCGAGAAGAAGTGTGAAATATAACCATCTTGAGGACAAAGTGACCATAGAAGAGGGAGATGTGTGCAATGCATCGGAGATTTTCGGTCGAGAGTCCGTGGAGGTGGTGACGGTGAATCCGCCGTATATGATAGGTCAGCACGGTATCAAAAATGCAGACGATGCCATGACAATAGCACGCCACGAGGTCAGGTGCACACTTGACGATATAGTCAGGGAGAGCGCAAAAATGCTCAAATTCAATGGGCGTTTTTACATGGTTCACAGACCATTCAGGCTGGCAGAGATTTTTAGCACGATGATGAAATATCATATCGAGCCAAAGCGCATGCGTCTTGTACATCCCTACGCGGACAGGGAGCCAAACATGGTGCTCATAGAGGGGCTAAAGGGCGGTAAAAGCCGTATCACCATCGAAAAACCGTTAGTTGTATACAAGGAGCCTAATGTATACACGGATGAGATATATGAGATATACGGCGATAAGCCCCGGAATAACGGAAAATAACAGGAGAATCATATGACAGGAACACTGTATCTGTGCGCAACTCCGATAGGAAATCTGGAGGATATCACATTCCGTGTGCTGCGCACACTTAAGGAGGTAGACCTCATCGCAGCGGAGGATACGAGAAACTCCATAAAGCTGCTCAATCATTTTGAGATAAAGACACCCATGACGAGCTATCATGAGTTTAACAAGATAGATAAAGCCTACCAGCTTGTGGCAAAGCTAAAGGAGGGCAAAAATATAGCCCTCATCACTGATGCAGGAACACCCGGCATTTCTGACCCGGGTGAGGACATTGTGCGCATCTGCTATGAGGAGGGCGTGCCTGTTACCTCACTTCCCGGGGCAGCAGCGTGCATTACAGCGCTCACCATGTCGGGCAGGCCGACCAGGAGGTTTGCGTTTGAGGCATTTTTGCCGAGGGATAAAAAGGAACGCGCGCGCGTCATTGAGGAGCTTAAAAAAGAGACCCGGACAATCATAATCTACGAGGCGCCTCATCATATTATAAAGACGGTCACGGAGCTTTACAATGCGCTCGGAGACAGAGAACTCACCGTGTGCAGGGAGCTTACGAAAAAGCACGAGGAAAAGGTGCAGACTACATTTTCGGAGCTTTTGGAGCGTTCAAGGACACAGGAGCCAAGAGGCGAATATGTGCTTGTAATTTGTGGCAGAAACGTGGCTGAAATTGCAAAGGAGCAGCAGGAAAGCTGGGAAGCCATGCCTCTTGAAGAGCATATGGCACACTATGAGTCACAGGGCATCGACAGGAAGGAAGCCATGAAGCTCGTGGCAAAGGACAGAGGTGTCAGCAAGAGGGACATATACAGACAGCTTCTGTGAGCTGACAATAATACATTCTGCAGCAAATAGTTAGGATTGGATATGAACGATATAAAACATGACATAAAAAAACGACATAAGAACCTGACAGAGTTCAGATACATCGCAGTTGGCTTTTTTCTGACAATATTATCAGGGGCAATAATGCTGAGCCTTCCGTTTTCTTCAAGAGACGGACAATGGACTAATTTCCTGGACTCACTTTTTACGGCAACAAGCGCAACCTGTGTGACAGGTCTTGTTGTGTTTGATACTTTCAGACACTGGAGTATTATAGGGCAGCTCGTGATTCTGGTGCTGATTCAGATAGGAGGCATGGGCTTCATCTCAATCGGTGTGGCATTTTCCATGCTTCTGCACAAAAAAATCGGACTCAGACAGAGGGATCTGATGCAGGAGAGCGTCAATGCACTCGAGATTGGTGGAATAGTAAGGCTTTTCAGCGTGATAATAAGGGGAACCTTCCTTATCGAAGGTATAGGAGCGGTGCTTTTAGCAATCCGCTTCATACCGGATTTTGGCATATTAAGAGGCATATATTTCTCGGTGTTCCACTCGATATCTGCATTTTGCAATGCAGGCTTTGATTTGATGGGCATAAACGAGGAGTACTCATCGTTTACAAAATATGTCGCAGATCCGTTAGTCAATATCACAATTATGCTGCTTATCATCATAGGTGGTATCGGTTTTACCATATGGAATGAGGTCAGAACCAAAAAGCTTAAGTTTAGCAGATACTCGCTCCACGCCAAGATAGTAATATCAACCACACTGATACTTGTCTTCGGTGGCGGACTGTTTATGTATATTTTTGAAAAAAGTAATACCATAGCAGGCATGGATACACCGGGTGCCATATTTGCATCGTTATTCGGCTCGGTTACGGCGAGAACGGCAGGCTTCAATACAGTAGACACAGCAGCACTGACACAGGAGAGCAAGCTTTTGACTATAGTGCTCATGTTCATAGGAGGAAGCCCGGGCTCGACAGCCGGCGGAATCAAAACCACAACCATGGCGGTCATGATAATCTATATTGTTTCTTATATGAGAGGAAGCAACGGCTGCAATGTGTTTGGCAGGAAAATAAGCAGTGAGGTAATCAAAAAGGCCGGAATGGTGCTTATCATCAATCTGGTGCTTGGACTTACAGCGGTGATAGCTATACTTGCCACATCTAATATGAAGATGGACGATGTACTGTTTGAGGTATACTCTGCAATCAGTACGGTCGGCATGACAACAGGCATCACAAGAGATTTAAATACAGTAGGACGCATAATTATCATAATTATGATGTATTGTGGAAGAATCGGAAGCATGACCTTTGTGCTTTCGTTTGTGCATAGACCGGATAAAGCCAATATAGAGCTTCCGGAGGAAAAAGTTATCATAGGATAAGGAGAAACGCAATGAAATCAATTTTAATTATTGGAATGGGTAAATTCGGACACCATCTGTGTGCGGATTTGATAAAAAACGGAAATGACATTATGGTGATGGACAAGGACGAGGCCAAGGTCAGGGATTTAATCTATGACGTGACCAAGGTGCAGATAGGTGACTGTACTGACCCACAGGTAGTAAAAGCACTCGGAATCAACAATTTCGATTTGATTTTTGTATGCATCGGCACCAATTTCCAGAGCTCGCTTGAGATAACAAGTCTCGTGAAGGAGATGGGCGGAAAATACGTCATCAGCAAGGCAAACAGGGATGTGCATGCCAAGTTCCTGCTTCGAAACGGTGCGGATGAGGTTATCTATCCTGACCGCGACATGGCAGAGAGAGTGGCAAAGAAATACAGCGCCAACCATGTGCTTGATTATGTGGCATTAAACGATGATTACTCAATCTACGAGATAAATCCACCTGAAGGCTGGGTAGGAAAGAGCATCAGGGAAAATAATGTGCGCCAGAAATACAATGTAAATATCGTTACAGTAAAGGAAGCCGGAATGAATCGCGTGCTTCCGCTGCCGGACTACGTGTTCAAGGCAGACGATGCAGTGATGGTGCTTGGACTGAATGCAGATGTGGACAAGCTGGTGCGCAAGCTATAAAAGTGTGGCTCAAAAAATAATAGGCAGCAATTTAAAGAAGAAAAGAAGAAAGGATGGATACATATGGGTAACAATGACAGCAGTGTAGAAACATTTTTGCAGTGGATAAAGGCTTCGGACAATATTGTATTTTTCGGCGGAGCAGGTGTATCAACCGAGAGTGGCATACCTGATTTCAGAAGCGTGGACGGACTTTACAATCAGAAGTATGACTACCCGCCAGAGACCATCCTGAGCCATACATTTTACAGGAAGCATCCGCAGGAGTTTTACCGATTCTATCGTGACAAGATGCTCTGCCTTGATGCAGAGCCGAACATCACGCATTACAAGCTGGCAGAGCTTGAAAAAGCAGGAAAGCTTAAGGGCGTTGTGACGCAGAACATAGATGGACTGCATCAGAAGGCCGGCAGCAAAAATGTGATGGAGCTGCACGGCAGTGTGTTGAGAAACTACTGTGAGAGGTGCTTGCAGTTTGTAAGCGCAGAGGAAATCCTCCACTCAACAGACGTGCCAAAATGCCCAAAGTGCGGCGGCCCGGTAAAGCCGGATGTCGTATTGTACGAGGAGGGCTTAAATCAGAAAACGCTTGAGGATGCAATCTACTACATCAGTCACGCCGATGTGCTCATAGTAGGCGGTACATCACTTGCGGTATATCCGGCGGCAGGCCTCATAGACTATTACAACGGAAACAAGCTCGTGCTTATCAACAAGTCCACCACACCGATGGACGCAAGAGCAGACCTTCTGATACAGCAGGGACTGGGCTCTGTATTTGAGCAGATAGAGGTGTAGTATGAGGGGCAAAATACCTTTTGACCCTCATATCATAGTATATAATATGGCAGATATAGGTAGAGAAGGAATATAGAATGGATAAATACGCAGTAGGAGATATCGTAAAACTGAAAAAACCACATCCGTGCGGCAGCAGCGAGTGGGAAATCATGCGTGTCGGCGCAGACTTCCGCCTGAAATGCATGGGTTGCGGACACCAGGTTATGGTGCCAAGGAAGCTGGTCGAGAAAAATGACCGCGGTCTCACGAAGAAGCAGGATTAGATAGAATAGTAAAAACAGAGGTGCAGTTTACTGCACCTCGTCTTTTTATTTATATTCAGCCACAGAGTAAGGGACGTGCGCCGCGGACAGGGGGAGGGCACAGGCGTACTTTCGCAAGAGCGCATAGCGAAGCTGCTTAGAGGCTGTAGAATTGTGCTACGAAGTACAGAAATGCCCCGGCATGGACGCCGGGGCAAGGCGCTATCGAGCCATGGATGGCGAGTAGCGACGGTTTCGTCAGGCATAGAAAACCAAAATCACAATTCGTACAGCCACTTAGCAGCGAAGCGTAGCTCACGCGGAAGTATGCCTGTGCCCTCCCCCTGTCCGCGGCGCACGTTCCGACCTAATAAAAAAATAAAGAAAAATGAAAAAACCCCTTGAAAAGTACCACGATTCATGTTATTATCTAGACTCGTGATATAAAATTCCTTGCTCATAATCAGATTTATGAGCCAGAGACCAAAAGGAGGTAACATTCGCATGAACAAATATGAATTAGCACTCGTCGTTAGTGCAAAGATCGAGGATGATGCGAGAACAGCAGTAGTCGAGAAGGCAAAAGAGTACATCACACGTGCCGGCGGTACTGTTACAGAAGTTGAGGAGGCTGGTAAGAAGAGATTAGCTTACGAGATTCAGCACATGACTGAGGCCTTTTATTACTTCATCCAGTTCGATGCTGAGGGAACAGTCCCAGCAGAAATCGAGCAGGACGTTCGTATCATGGACAATGTTCTTCGTTTCTTATGCGTTAGAAAAGACGAGGCATAGTATAAGAAAATAGGAGATTGTATTATGAACAAAGTAATACTTATGGGTAGATTAACCAGAGACGCAGAAATCCGCTATGCCCAGGGGGACAACTCACTTGCAATAGCAAGATTTTCACTTGCGGTAGACAGACGATACAGCAAGAATGCAGAGGAGCAGTCAACGGATTTCATCAACTGCGTAGCTTTTGGAAAGATAGCAGAATTTTTTGAGAGATTTGGCCGTAAAGGAACAAAATTTGTTGTTGAGGGTCGAATCCAGACCGGCAGCTATACAAACAAGGACGGACAGAAGGTATACACCACTGACGTCGTGGTTGAAAATGCAGAGTTTGCAGAGTCTAAATCAGCCGCATCAGGAAATGCAGGCGGATTTGCACCGGCAGACAGACCTGCACCTAGCCAGGCTGCTGGGGATGGCTTCATGAACATTCCGGACGGAATCGACGAGGAGCTTCCATTCAATTAGTAGTGTCCACGAGGACAAATATTCAAGGAGGTAACAAAAATGGCTTACAATAAATCAGCTGATGGTTCATCAATGAAGAGAAGACCAATGCGTAGAAGAAAAAAAGTCTGCGTATTCTGTGGAAAAGACAATGTCATTGATTACAAAGATACAAACAAATTAAAGAGATACATCTCTGAGAGAGGAAAAATCCTTCCACGCCGTATCACAGGAAACTGTGCAAAGCACCAGAGAGCTCTTACAGTAGCAATCAAGAGAGCACGTCATCTTGCTCTTATGCCATACGTTTGCGAATAAGATAAATGTATGATAAATCCCGACTACCGGATGGTGGTCGGGATTTTTTAGGTTAAAAATGTTTTATGTTTAAAAAATTAATATTTGTTGCATAATCAAATTACATAGTATAAAATGAATATAAAACAAATACTAATAAAAAGGGAGGGTTCAAATGGATACATACATTGTTTTCTGGTTGGCAGCCACCGTAGTTTTTGTTTTAGTTGAGCTTATGACAGTCGGGCTCACATCCATATGGTTTGCGGCAGGCTCATTTGTAGCGTTTATAATCGCACTGCTTGGCGGCAATGTCGTGGTTCAGGGAATTGCATTTATACTCGTTTCAGTCGTGCTTTTAGCTCTCACAAAGCCATGGGCCGGGAAGTACATCAATTCCAGGACAGTGAAGACAAACGTGGACAGTCTGGTCGGAGAAAGAGCTGTGCTCACCGAGGATGCTGACAGCATGAAGCAGACGGGAAAAGCCGTTGTAAACGGTCAGGAGTGGACAGTCAGACCGCAGGACGAGACTCAGGTCATAAGAAAAGGCGAGCTTATCGAGGTAGTAAAGATAAGCGGAGTAAAACTAATTGTAAAAAGGGTAAAGGAGGCTTAACCGGAAATGGAAGGATTAATAGCACTTGCAGTGTTACTCGTAATTGTACTTATAGTACTGGTAAACTGCATCAAAATCGTGCCACAGGCACATGCAATGGTAATTGAGCGTTTGGGAGGATATCTCACCACATGGAGCGTAGGACTTCACCTCAAGGTGCCATTTATCGACAGAATAGCAAAGAGAGTCATCTTAAAGGAGCAGGTGGTAGATTTCCCACCACAGCCTGTAATCACAAAGGATAATGTAACAATGCAGATAGACACTGTAGTATATTTCCAGATTACAGATCCAAAGCTCTACGCATACGGAGTAGAGAATCCAATCATGGCAATTGAGAACCTCACAGCCACAACACTTCGTAACATCATCGGAGACTTAGAGCTTGATGAAACACTCACCAGCCGTGAGACAATCAACACCAAGATGCGCGCAACACTCGATGTGGCAACAGATCCATGGGGTATCAAGGTAAACCGTGTCGAGCTCAAGAACATCATACCTCCAAAGGCCATCCAGGATGCCATGGAGAAGCAGATGAAGGCAGAGCGTGAGAGACGAGAGGCCATTCTTCGTGCAGAGGGTGAGAAAAAATCAACAATCCTTGTTGCAGAGGGAAATAAAGAGTCAGTCATCCTCGATGCCGAGGCTGAAAAGCAGGCAGCCATCCTTCGCGCAGAGGCAAAGAAGGAGGCAACAATCCAGGAGGCAGCAGGTCAGGCAGAGGCTATCCTCAAGATACAGCAGGCCAATGCAGACGGACTTCGCATGTTGAAGGAGGCAAATCCGGATAACGCAGTGCTCCAGATAAAGAGCTTGGAGGCATTTGCTAAGGCAGCAGACGGCAAGGCTACAAAGATAATCATCCCATCAGAGATTCAGGGGATTGCAGGTCTTACAAAGTCAATTGCAGAGATAGCTGCGGATAAGACTGAGAAGTAATTATAGTTAATTAAAATGAATACCGGAAGATGAGAGCACACAAAAAGCATCGCATGTATCATATCAATATCAGATATATGCGGTGCTTTTTAGATTGTATAGAATTGTGCTTAGATTACACAGGATTGCCCTGAACTCCTGTAATTCCAAACTGATAAATATAGTACTAGGAATAATCCCCACAAAGTGGTATACTCTCTAGTAGGTATATCAATCGATGCGGGCTGCACAAAGGTGTGGCCGGTAACTATTAATTTGTAGTACATTCTCGAAACCGCAACCGTTGCACCAGCAGCATCAGCGCAACGCACCGGGGATAAGGAGAGTAAAATGAAGAAAAAAATAAAATTCAAGGGCAGGCTGAAAAGCTACATGTGCTGGCCGCTATATCTGACGTTTGTGTGGATATGTGCTGACGGAATAGCACTGCGCTATGACAGAAGGCTTGGCTATGGCATGGTAGGCTTTACAGTGTTTTACTTTGCGCTCGTGCTGTTTTTGTATGTCAGAAGCAAGTCAGTCGTTGCAAATGAGCTGATAAGCTTTGCAACACAGTATTCATCGGTGCAGAAGAGGCTGCTTAATGAGTTTGAGGTGCCGTATGCCCTGCTTGAGTACTCCGGCAAGATACTCTGGGTAAATGACAAATTCTCAGAGCTAATGGGTGTGGATAAAAACTATCACAAATCCATCACGACACTTTTCCCGACAGTGACCAGAGAGCTTCTCACCAAGAGTGATGCGCCGACAGACTTCAAGATAGTAAATGAGGAGGAGGACAGCATAGTTCGTCTGTCTGTCAAACGAATATATTTCAACTCAATCGCAGAGGAAAATGAGATAATCGACACAAATGAAGCAGACCAGTTTTTGACGGCGCTGTACGTATTTGATGAGTCGGAGCTTTATCACTGCAAGAAGGAAATCACAGAGCAGAAGCAGGTCTCAGCGCTTGTATATATTGACAACTATGATGAGGCGCTCGACAGCATAGAGGATGTAAAGAGGTCACTGCTCGTTGCACTTATCGATAGGCGTGTAAACCAGTATTTTGCCAAGTATGACGGACTTGTCAGAAAGATAGAAAACGACAAATACTTCGTGGTGTTCAAGTACAAGTACCTTGACAGCATGAAGGAGGACAAGTTTAAGGTGCTCGACGAGGTCAAGGCTATAAAGGTCGGCAACGAGATGGCTGTCACACTCAGTATCGGAATCGGTATAAAGAGCGATAAGTATAATGAAAACTACGTTTATGCGCGAAATGCCATAGATTTGGCCCTCGGACGAGGCGGTGATCAGGTAGTTATAAAGGATCATGATGATATCCTGTATTTTGGCGGCAAGTCAAAGCAGGTGGAGAGCAAGACAAGGGTAAAGGCGAGAGTCAAGGCACAGGCGCTTCAGGAGATTATTGAGACATGTGAGAATGTGCTTATCATGGGCCACAGCATCACAGATGTAGACTCGCTTGGAGCAGGCATAGGTATATACTGTGCAGCCAAGAATCTCGACAAAAAGGCACAGATAGTCATAAATGATCCGACAAGCTCAGTAAGACCTCTTATGGAGACATTTTCAGAGGCAAAGGGCTACCCTGCGGATATGTTTATAAACAGCGAAGAAGCTCTTGAGATGGTGAGCAAGGATACGCTTGTCATGGTGGTGGACACCAACAGGCCAAGCTACACAGAGTGTCCTGAGCTCCTCAGAAAGACAGGAAAGATAGTCGTATTTGACCACCACAGACAAAGCAGCGAGATAATAGAGAATCCTATACTCTCATATATCGAGCCGTATGCATCAAGTGCGTGTGAGATGGTTGCAGAGGTATTGCAGTACTTCAACGACGGAGTCAAGATCAATGCGACAGAGGCCGACTGCATCTACGCAGGCATCCTCATCGATACCAACAACTTTATGACAAAGACAGGCGTGCGTACATTTGAGGCGGCAGCCTTTTTGAAGCGCTCAGGCGCAGAGGTAACACGCGTCAGAAAGATGCTTAGAAATGACATGGCATGCTACAAGGCAAGAGCCGAGGCAGTACGCCATGCAGAGGTATACAGGGGCTCGTTTGCCATATCGGTATGCCCTAGCGAGAATGTGGAGAGCCCGACAATCGTCGGTGCACAGGCGGCAAATGAGCTGCTCAACATAATAGGAATCAAGGCATCATTTGTGCTCACGGAGTACAATGACAAGATTTATATCAGCTCTCGTTCAATCGACGAGATAAATGTCCAGATAATCATGGAGAAGCTGGGCGGTGGCGGACACTTAAATGTGGCAGGCGCGCAGCTGACAGGCGTCACTATCGTGCAGGCAAAGCGCATGATACAGGATACATTGGACGAAATGCTAAAAGAAGGAGACATAGAAGAATGAAAGTAATCTTATTACAGGACGTAAAACCATTAGGCAAAAAAGGCGAGATAGTAAACGTAAGTGACGGTTACGCCAGAAACAATATCATACCTAAAAAGCTCGGAGTAGAGGCTACTCCAAAGAACTTAAATGACTTAAAGCTTCAGAACCAGCACGCTGACAAGGTGGCACAGGAAAACTACGAGAGTGCACTTGCACTCGCAAAGGTAGTAGAGAACACAAAGGTAGTAGTAAAGCTGCGCTCAGGAGAGGGCGGCAGGACCTTCGGCTCCATCTCCACCAAGGAGATATCGGCTGCAGCAAAGGAGCAGCATGGCTTAGAGCTCGACAAGAAAAAGATGCAGCTTAACGAGTCAATCAAGGCACTCGGAAACTATGAGGTGCCTGTCAAGCTTCATCCAAAGGTAACAGCAAACCTCACAGTATCAGTAGTTGAAGGATAGGAGGAATCCCCTTGGAAGAAGCATTAATCAAACGAATAATGCCAAACAGCCTTGAGGCAGAGCAGTCCGTGGTCGGCTCCATGATTATGAGCAAGGATGCCATAGTGACCGCCAGCGAGATGCTCCTTAAGGAGGATTTTTATCATCAGCAGTACGGCATCATATTTGAGACCATGGTTGAGCTCTTTACAGAGGGTCAGCCTGTAGATCTCGTTACACTCCAGAACCGTTTAAAGGAAAAGGATGTGCCGCAGGAAATACAAAGCCTTGACTTTGTGAGAACTCTCGTCACCAGTGTGCCGACCTCTGCCAACATCAAGTACTATGCCAATATCGTAAAAGAAAATGCCATAAAGCGAAAGCTCATCCATGTGACAGAGGACATAGAGAACGAGTGCTACGCCGGCAAGGAATCGCTCGAGAGCGTGCTCGACAAGACAGAGCACGATGTATTTGAGCTACTTTCCACAAGGCAGACAGGTGACTACGTGCCAATCCGTACTGTAGTCATGAATGCCCTCGAGAAAATCGAAAAAGCAGCACAGCAGGAGGGCACCGTAACAGGAATCCCTACAGGCTTCATAGACCTTGACTACAGGACAGCGGGACTTCAGCCGTCAGATCTCGTGCTCGTGGCAGCCCGTCCGTCAATGGGAAAGACAGCCTTCGTGCTCAACATAGCACAGCATGTGGCATTTCATGCACATCTGTGTACAGCCATATTCTCACTCGAGATGTCGAAGGAGCAGCTCGTAAACCGTCTGTTCTCACTCGAATCAAAGGTAGATGCGCAGGCACTGCGTACAGGAAATCTGTCTGATGCCGACTGGGAAAAGCTGGTCGAGGGAGCCGGAATCATCGGAGACTCCGAGCTCATCATAGACGACACTCCGGGTATCAGCATATCAGAGCTTCGAAGCAAGTGCCGTAAATACAAGCTCGAACATGACTTAAAGCTCGTCATCATCGATTACCTGCAGCTCATGACAGGCTCAGGACGAGGCTCAGAATCGCGTCAGCAGGAAATCTCAGACATATCACGTTCGCTTAAGGCACTCGCCAGAGAGCTTTCAGTCCCTGTAGTGGCCCTCTCCCAGCTTTCACGAGCTGTAGAGCAGCGACCGGACCACAGGCCTATGCTTTCTGATCTTCGAGAGTCAGGAGCTATCGAGCAGGATGCCGACGTCGTCATGTTCATCTATCGTGACGATTACTACAACAAGGACACCGAGCTCAAGGGTATCTCAGAAATCATCATAGCTAAACAGCGTAACGGTCCAATCGGCACCGTAAACCTCGCATGGCTGCCTGAGTACACAAAGTTTGCAAATCTGGAGCATTAAGACTAAAACACAAAAAGAATAAAGAGACAATCCATCCCAGCTCACGTCATAGGATAAAGTTAAGTATCCTGATGTGGGCCGGGATTTTTCAAAATCTCTTTATACTTATACTTAAAAAGAGAAGAAAGCTATAAACTTTCCCGCAATTCATCCGATATATTCCTTAGAATAGGGTAAGAACAACAGTCAATTGCAACATATTTTCACACGGAGGTGTTAGAGATGGCAATAGAGGCAATCAAGGGTGCAGGAATGGTTTATCAGGGAAGTACATCAACTGCACAGATAAAGGAACAGGCACAGGGAAGGACAGAGGTGTCCAGTGCGGACAATCAGGTCGTGTCTGACAGCATCGCAAGGAATATTCAGGCGATGAATACGAAGGAAGCAAGCGGTGATTCAGCCGGTGATGCCGGAGCGCGGGGACAGGCACAGGCTGCTGCACAAAAGCAGAATGAGAAGAATATGCAGCTTAAAAAGGCTGTGGATGATATCAACAAGAGCGCGTTGGCTGACCAGTCGGAGGCAGTGTTCGGCATCCATGAGAAGACTAACCGCGTGACAATAAAGATAGTTGATAAGAAGACAAAGGAAGTCATCAAGGAGTTTCCGCCGGAGAAGACGCTCGACATGATAGCGAAGGTCTGGGAGATGGCAGGACTCATGGTAGATGAGAAGAGATAGGAGGACACCATGGCAATCAGATTATCGGGAATGACATCAGGCCTGGATACAGATTCTATTGTAAAGGCAATGGTATCGTCATATACCACCAGAAAAGAGAAATATCAGAAGGCGCAGACTAAGCTTGAGTGGACACAGGATGCGTGGAAATCCCTTAATACCAAGGTGTACAGCTTGTACAGCAATATTTCCAATCTGCGATTTTCTACAGCATACAACTTAAAGAAGACATCAGTTTCGGATACTACAAAGGCCACAGTAAAGGCAGGCTCCGGTGCACCAAGCGGCACACAGTCGCTGAAAATCAAGCAGATGGCAAAGGCCGGATATATGACCGGAGCAGAAATTAAGGCAGACAGTGAGAAGACTACACTTGCACAGCTCGGTTACACAGGTGGTGATGCCAAGCTTGAGGTAAAGATGGGGGACGAGACCAAGTCCATCACGCTCAGCGCATCATCAACCATGAACGACGTGGTAAAGGAACTCAGGAATGCGGGGCTTGATGCAAACTACGATTCAAGCTACAAGAGATTTTATATCAGCTCAAAAAAGACAGGTGTGGCAAATGATTTTACCATAACCGGCAGCAATATAGATGGAGCATCAGCACTTTATAGCCTGGGAATAGCATATGGTGGTGAAAAGACCACCGCAGGTACTTATTCATCCAATCCATATGATGAGTATGCAGCTTTACATGGAGTTTCAGACGATGAGACCAAGGCTAAAATCGAGGCAGCGGTTGCAAGCTACAACAATCTGACCACAGATGCAGCGAAGATGAATGCGCAGAGCAAAAATCTTATGAATGCCGTAAATTATGGCTATTCATATGCCACACTTCAGGGCATTTATGAGAAGCTCGATGCAAACAATGCAGGCGATAGTGATAAGCTGAAGCTGCTTGAGAAGCTTGGCTCATCTCGTGATGGCGCATTGATTTCAAAGAATGGTGCCAGCTATGATACATATACGAAGACCACGCTGACCGATACAAAGGGTAACACTCTTTATAAGTATATTGACAGCGACAACAATAGCCACTATATTGCAGCTGTTGCTGATACGGACAAGGGTACCACATCGTACTATGATGTGACAGAATCTACGAGGACAGCTTATACGGACGCTGATGGCAAGGAGCTTGAAGCGGTACCTACAGGAGATGGTGATACAACACTGAAAGTCGGTGATAAGACTTACAAAAAGGACGAGGCAGACGGCAAGTACTATCTGCAAAAGGAAGATGGCACAGCTGATAAAACTGATTTCATCACTGTTTCACAAAAGACTGAGTACACTATTGAGGCAGGTGCCGTAAACAAGACAGGTATAGAGTCAGCTTCAGCTGCGTATGACACAATTATCAAGTCAATGGATGAAAAGACTAAAAGCTCATACGATGAGGCTCTTGCGTCAGTTCAGGCATTTGAGGCTTCAAAGGACGAAGTGCTCGGAAGCGATGACGAGTATTCGGTTGCCAGCCTCACAAAGGCTATTCAAAATGCTTATGCAGGCAAGGATAAGGATGGCGGCACAATCGCTGTTTCAGGAAAGGAAGCAGTAGAGCAGCTTTTAGCAGGAAACGGAAAAGTGGCTGACGGCTTTGTAAATAAAGCCAACACTTTGGAGGAGAAAGCAGAGGCCAACACAAAGGAAGCAGCAGATAGCAATATTGTAAAGGAGCTTGCCTCAAAGCAGAAGGATTCGGCTGAGTATACACAGGCGCTAAACGACCTGCTTGACAGGGTAAACACTGCATACACGCTTCAGAATAAGGCACTTTTCAATTCACAGGTGAAGAAGGTCGCAGGACAGGATTCGGAGATTGAGCTGAACGGTGTAAAATATACAGGTGACAGTAACAGCTATTCAATCAATGGACTGACAATCGAGGCACTTGCTGAGACCGGAGACAGTGCTATAAGCATTACAACCAGCACAGATACACAGGGTGTATATGATAAGGTAAAGGATTTTCTGACAGAGTACAACAACATCATCAACGAGATGACGAAGCTATACAATGCTGATTCAGCAGGAAGCTACGAGCCGCTCACGGATGATGAAAAGGATCAGATGTCTGATAAAGAGATTGAGAAGTGGGAGACAAAGATTAAGGACTCTCTGCTTCGCAGGGATTCTACACTTGGCAGCGTAATGACAGCAATGCAGACAGCCATGATGTCATCAGTTGAGATAGGTGGCAAGAAGTACTCGCTCTCAAGCTTTGGAATCAGCACACTTGGATTTTTGAATGCAGCGGAGAATGAGCAAAATGCATATCACATTGATGGTGATGAGGATGACGCCAATACATCCGGCAAGACAGATAAGCTCATGGCAGCTATAAACGATGATCCGGATACGGTAATGCAGTTTATGCAGCAGCTTTCAACTAATCTGTATAGTGCAATCGGTGACAAGATGAAGTCTACAGATTTGAGCTCAGCATTTACCATCTACAATGACAAGCAGATGAAGACAGAGTACACTAACTACACCAAGACTATTAAGGAATGGGAGAAAAAAATCTCAGATCGTGAGGATTACTACTACAACAAGTTTACTCAGATGGAGTCAGCTATGACCAAGCTCAACAGCACACAGAGCTCAATTAGCAGCTACTTCTCATAAAAAGATACCAGGGAGGGTATATTATGTTACAAAATAAAGCATACGCAGCATATGCAAACAACAAAATCATGACTGCATCACCGGCAGAGCTTACACTCATGCTGTATGATGGTGCAATCAAATTTTGCAATATTGCAATCATGGCAGTGGAGAAGGAGGATATCCAGCAGGCTCACACAAACATCCGCAAGGTTGAGCGTATCATAGAAGAGTTCCAGTCCACACTTGATGACAAATATCCGGTATCAAAGGATTTTAACAATGTATATACATATCTTCACAGACGTCTTGTCGAGGCAAACATAAAGAAGGACAAGGAGATTCTTGAGGAGGTGCTTGAGCACCTGCGCACTATGCGTGACGCGTGGAAAGAGGTCATGCAGGCCACATGTAACGGAAACAAGCTGCATGTATCATAGATAAATGTATCATAAATCACCGACAGGGATTATAGAGAGTTTTTAACTTAAACAAAACGCAGAGACAGCAGCATGAAGCTAGTTTGTTTGTGCGTTTTGTGCTATCATAGAGATGATTATAGTTAAAAACAATCGAAAATACAGGGGGAACACAATGGAACAGACATACATAGACATAATGATACAAAGCCTGGAGAAAAAGGAGCAGGTACTCGACCGGATAATAGAGCTTGATATCAAGCAGAAGAACCAGCTCGAGGATCCACAGCTCACACCTGACGACTTCGACGAGGTAGTTGAGGCAAAGAGCAGGCTTATCGACCAGCTCAATAATTTAGACTCAGGCTTTGAGAAGCTTTTTGAACGTACAAAGGAAGAACTGAATGGTCACAAAGAGGACTACAAGGAGCAGATACGCACCATGCAGGAGCATATCCGCAGTATCACGGACAAGAGCGTAAAAATACAGAGTCAGGAGGCCCGCAACAAGGATCTCATGACTCTGAAATTTGCGTCCATAAAGAAGCAGGCCCGCGAGGTGCGTGTCGGCACGCAGGCCGCAAGCCGCTACTACAAGTCCATGTCAGGAACCGGATATATGGAGCCGCAGTTTATGGACAATAAAAAGTGAAAGGTTTAATTTAATATTTCACCTCAATATCCCCAAGCCCTGAGTCGATAACCAGGTGCTTTTTGGCATGCTCATTTACCTCATACTCATCATCATAGTCATTGCCGTTGATTGTGATATCGCCTGTACCTGAGTCCAGGTCCATCATGTAACCGTCAAGTGACTGTGAGGATGTCACAGTGATGTTACCTGTACCGCCGTCGATATCCATCTCGTCAAAGGCACAGTTTTCAAAGCTAAGATTGCCGGTTCCGCCATCCACATCACATGTGGCGAAGCTGCAGTCTGTGACATATAAATCGCCTATGCCGGTGTCAAATTCAGCATCAGCTGCGGTCAGGGAATTAAGGTTTACCTCGCCTACGCCTGTATCAAAGGAGAGCTTGTTCAATGCTGCGCCCTTAGGAATGGTAACAGTGATTTCGCTCGTGGTGCTTCTTCTGTAGTTGGCTCCTTTGCTCTGTGATATTGTGAGGGTATCGCCGGAGCTCTTAATCTTTGGAACCAGTCGCTTGTTGCATTTGTATGAGACCGTATAGCTGTCACCGGTTTTCACGTTGATGTTCGATATGGTTGTATCAAATACCAGGTTTGAAAATTCATCGACTGAAAGCTCCTCTGTGCATACGTTTCCGAGAGACTTGTCTGAGCGAGGAATCAGATTGTCAAACAGGCCTAGAGCAAAGCCCCCGATATGGTAGAGACTCCCGGCGATGATGCAGACCACGGTAATTATTGTAATTATTATTAGATATATATTCTTTTTCATGACTTGTCTCCATTTCTGAATTATCTTGTTGCATAATTTGTTTTGTGATTATTCAAAATATGCTACACACATTTTTGACTGTCCTGGTTTCAATTAATTTCCATGTTTATCGCCGAGCAGGTTTTCCACCAGCGAATTGATGATTGCGGCTATTGGCCAGATAATCCATGTGATACCCCAGTCAAAGGTAATAAAGCTCCAGCATAGATAGATGCATGTGACAGTTGACCAGTAGACTGACATGATTGCAGCCACAACAGGGTTTTCATAGTGCACCTTGCCATCGTGTGAATTGGCAAAATTACCGCCCATAGTCTGTGCTCCGTTCAGGGAAAGAAGCTTGTCAAAGCTTGATTTCTTCATGTTTGTGAATACTATCATGAATACACCGATTGCTATAAACACGAGCACGAGTCCGCCTGAAAGTGAGTCTGCGAAGGTGCTTTTGGTGTTCAGTGAGCTGATTATGATTGCCGGCACTGCGCAGAGTATGCAGAGCATGATACCCACTGTTAAAAGCATCGCATGTGTGGAGCGGTAGCTTTCCTTTCGCTCGATGACCCAGTTTGCTGTTTCAAAGTCTATGCAGTAAGGCTCTTTTTTCAGGTAGCTCCATTTAGATGAGAGAGAACCTGAGAAGATAAAGAAGCCGACTGCCACAGCGATACAAACGAACAGGAACGTGATGCCGATTGCATCAGATGCGTCCGGTGAAGCGAGTGAACGCGGAATGCATTCGCTGAATATCGGTCCAAGACTTGCGATTATGCAAAGCAGCACTCCAAACGCTGTGAGATATGCTTGTTTTGCCGAATCCCTGAGGAATGCGGCAGCAGTCTCGCGGGAGAGTGTTTTGGCGGCAGGCATTGCCTGACTGGGATTCACGAAGCTCTTGATACCGAGTGAGTCGGCGAGCTCGTCAAGATTTCCAAACTCTGATATGACTATGCCTATGGCTTCGTTGTCAGATTTGCCCTCGGATATTAATTCGTTGTATTTATCCTCCATCATCTGATAGAGTTCATATTTGGCTTTTTGCACCTCGGGGGTATTCGGGAGGTGCGAAAACATATTTTCCAGATAATTCTTTATAGTTTCCATAAAATGTCTCCTTTAAAATCGTATGAATTTGCTTACTACATCAAGTGTCAGCTTCCATTCCTCGCATTTCATCCTGTAATATTCTCTGCCGGCATCGGTAATCTGATAGTAGGTCCGCCTTTTGCCGCTTGCATTGTCGCTAGAAGAGAATGATGTGATATAACCGTTTTTCTCAAGGCGGGTAAATGCAGAGTAGAGAGTTGTTTCTTTTATGACGTATTTTTCCTCGGATATTAGCCTTATCTGCTTTGAAATCTCGTAGCCGTAGGATGGTCTGTCGAGGAGCAGGTAGAGTATGATGGTATCGTTGTATCCGCGGATGACATCGCTGCTTATATTGAGCATTATTCACCTCCTGTATCAAGTGTTTAATTTCATCATGATGTACATATTTATTAATCCTGAATTATTCATGAGCATATAAAAATGCTCAACACTACAAATCCTTGAACCAGTTCACATGAAAACAATCGATTCATCCACAAAAAAGGGTAAACTACCCCTCTGAAATCCGATAGAGTTATCTTGAACTGTCAAGGTACGTTAATAATTGCTACTCCAACTGTACAGTCAGCTTCTGGATATTTTCCAACGTCCTGTAGAACTCTTTTTTATAAGGTCAGCTACTGCATAGTTTGAATGTTATATATCTTGCTGAACGGACTGCTCTTGCAGCAATCTTTATCAGCTTTAAACGAATGGTATCCACCTGTTGTTTTCGCATATTTGCGGGGAGTACCAATCGCCTAAACAAATTGAATAAGTTGTAGGCAAGCATGTGAAGTCTCATGCGGTTGGCATTTACTACTTTGGAATGACTGCTGACAGCAGCAAAGTCAAATCCACTTTTGCCTTCTTTTATGAAATTTTCCATCTTGCCGCGCCCACAGTAATACTGGATGACCTGGTAAGGTTCCATATCCATGTTTGTAACAATAAAGGTGTACATATGCGTCAGCTGACCGTATGGCTTTTCAATCTTGAAAACCACGCGCCTTGGATAATCCCAGGAACCAGCCTGATACAGAAATTCGCCATAAGTTACAGTATAGCTGATCTGATCCTCTTTAGTTGCATTGTATAAATCCTTATCTTTATCCGATGCAAGAGCCATAAGTGAAGAATTCTGTTTTAAGCGGATGGCATAGGAACAGCCATTCATCTCACAGGTTTTATAAAGTTTGGGAGATGAGAATCCACTGTCACCACGAAGATATGTTTTGATGCCTCTTTCCAGATATTCCTGAAAAAGTGGTTCCATAAATTTATCTGCATCATTGCTGCAGTGGAGTGTTCCATCACGAAGTTCTGCCTTTAGCAGATCCCCGGTCAGATCATCATAGCAGAGCAAAGGATGGTATCCGTGTGCCTGATAATGGAAGTTGAAGCCCTCTCCTTCCTGTTTGCCGTAGGTGTCAAATAAAGTACTGTCCAGATCCAGAAGCATATGTTCCGGACGCTTTATAGAATAGATGATATCTCTAAGGCTTTTATCAATATCGTCAAACTGCATGAGTGTATCTTCACCCATGCGGTTGAAAAATCTTGACAGTGTTGGCTGTGAAGCCAGACCGTTCTTTTCAAGAATGGCATTAAAAACAGGATCAAGGGTCAGTTCATCAGAACAATCATCCTCGAAATAGGCGGAGATAATCTGATAAATCATCTGCATCAGGTTCTCATTGTCTTTGTGGAAACGGACTGACGTATCATTGGTTTTAAATTTGGTTTTGATCAGCTTGGTGAAGCCAATTTTAGCAGCGAATTCTTTTAGCAAAAGAAGACCTGCATCTGAGGAGAGATCTCCTCCATCAAAATTTATTTTAATCTGTCTATTGCTTTCTAATGATAAGGTGTTTACAATACTCATAAAGGGCTCCTTTGTTGGTATTTATTTTGTTTAGACACCTTAATTTTACCACAAATGGATGCTCTTTTTTTATTCACTTGATAGATGAAAAGCAGTATTCAGTTAAAATACAGTAACCATATGGCATTCAGCCACTTTCACGATACAACCGTGAATAATTCAGGATAAATATGAAAAACGATGTTTCAGGTGAAGAGTAAGCCACCGGCTAAGCCGGTGGTATTGGATAATTTAAAAATAATAAGTTGTGTGCTATTGGAGAACTTTGGGAAGATTGTTAATTTCTGTCTCAAATATATTTTTTTCCCCCACATAAATAGAAATATCAAAAGAAACAAATTCATCCTGTTGATTATATTCTTTACTTTCTACATACTGAACAGCAGACTTTTTCTTTATGGACAAATAATTGGCATATTTGTCTTCAACTATTCGTGCCATAAATCTTTTTTTTGTATGCATGACTTTTATGTTATAATATTTTTCTAAAATGTAAAACATAGATTCTTTTTCTAAATCATGTTTTTCGATTTCGGGAATGTCAGAAGCCCGGTAATATCCATCAACAAAAACAATAGGATCATCGTTTCTGTATCTTAATCGTTGAATTCTAATTAATTCATCTCCAACGTTAAATTCTGATTTCTCAGCAATGTAGTCATTGCAAATAAATTTCTCAATAGAAATAAGTTCCGTCTTGGGTTCAAAACCATACATTTTCATTTCATCATTAAAACTAATAATTTCCTTAAAAAATACATTCTTTTTACTTTGTTGGTTAACAAATGTTCCGCGGCTCTTGTAACGGATAATGTACCCTTCACTCATTAATTCATAAAATGCCTGTCTTGTAACGGTTCTTGACAGATTAAAATGGTTACATATTTCATGTTCTGTTGGAAGTTTATCTCCTGGCTTTAGGGTACCATTTTGAATTGCCTCTTTTATTGATTCTTTCAATTGTGAATATAGAGGAACCAGAGAGTACTTGTTAATTGTAATATAATCCATAATAAAAATCTCCTTTAGCAAATAGAGCTATGACTATATATGCTCTTAATAAAATATTAGCAAAAAAAAGTTGACATTTCAATACAAATATTATAATATAACATTGTCATTACAAAGTTACAAAATAAGAAAGGAGAAAAAATAATGTATGAGTACGATGTAAGTAAATCTAATATGTGGAGAGAAGTTCATGAACAACCGGAAATAATAAGACATGCAATTGATGTGAATCTGCCTATAATAGAAAATATATGTAAAGAGGTAGATAATAGGAACATCAGTAAGGTTCTTTTAGTAGGAAGGGGTTCAAGTGAGCATGCATTATTAGTGGGAAAATATGCGTTTGAGATTTATACCGATAAATTAACGTCGATGGCTTATCCTTCAATAGTAACATTGTTGAATGGAAAAGTAGATTTGTCAGATGTTTTGACAATCGGAGTCTCTCAATGTGGTGAGGCAAAGGACGTTTATACTGTACTGGAAAAATGTCAGAATCAGGGAGGCATTGCAGTAGCAGTAACCAATGAACGCGAATGCCTTATGAGAGATGTGGGAAATTATTATATAAATTGTGAATGTGGAAAAGAGACAAGTTTCACGGCAGCTAAGTCGTATATGTCTCAAACGGTAATAGCGCTATTATTTGCAGCAGTGCTTTCACACGATGAAAAATTGTTGGAACAGATAAAAAAAGCACCTGATATTATAGAACAAAGTTTGTGTAAGAATATAGAAGAACAGGTAAAGAAAAGCGTTCCTTTGTTTAGAAATGTTCAGGATATTTTATTACTGGGAAGAGGATTTGGTTATGCAGTTGCTAATGAAACTGAACTTAAAATAATGGAAGCTAGCTATACAAATGCAAAGGCATATTCATCCTGTGATTATCCACATGGACCAATAGCAACCACAAAAAGATTTATACCTGTAATATTCTTTTTGACTGACGAAAAAACAAATGATAGTACAATAAAACTTGTTGAGAAAATAAAAAAAGATTTTTCTGTTAGTACATTAGTTGTTACAAATAATGAAAAATATATTACAATGGCTAACGAAGCGGTTCTTTTGCCGAAAGAAGCGGAAGGCGTTGCAGGAGTGTTTGGAATGGCTGTGTTTTCACAATTATTTGCATGTCTCTTATCTTTGGCAAGGGGATATAATCCGGATGAACCTATTGGCTTATCAAAAACTACAGTAACTTTTTAAATTAATAATAAGGAGGAGGTGTAACTATGAGTGTTACATTGTTGCAGGGACTGATTCTGTCACTGATTGTATTTGCATTTGCGTGGGATGCCAGATGGGAATGCTTCTTTGTATTCCATCCTATTATCATCTGCTTTGTAACAGGGCTTGTATTGGGAGATTGGAAACTTGGTTTGGAAGCCGGAGCAATAGCAGAATTGTCCTACTTAGGACTTACAACAGTAGGTGGAACAGTACCACCTAATGCATTGATTGCAGGTCTTATGACAGTTGTTTTGGCTTATAAGAGCGGAGTATCGGCAGAAACAGCTTTAGGACTTAGTTTACCATTCGCATTACTTATGCAGTGGATAGTTATCGCGTGTCAGTCATTGTTCTCAGGATTTAACGTAAAAGTAGAGCAGGCAATAAAACAAAATGACATTAAAAAATTTAAATTTTATGTGTTCCTACCTGAAATGATTTTAACATCACTTTATGCAGTAGTTGCATTCTTAAGCACATATGCATTACAGAATGTATTATCAAAGTTTGTTAATTCATTCCCTGAATTCGTTTCACACGGATTTGAAATAGCAGGAGGACTTTTACCGGGACTTGGACTTGCACTATTGTTAAAGGTAATGGTTAAAAAAGAAAATGTTCCATATCTGATTATCGGATTTTTAATTATGAGCATTATGAAACCTGACAATGTTTTACCAGTAGCTTTATTTGCAATTGCATTAGTACTGATTGATTTTATGAGAGACAAAGAGGCAAAAACAACATCAGTAGTAACAGGAGGTGAAGATGATGGCGAGGGAATATAATGAGACAACAAATAAACTTACCAATAAAGATTTAAAAAAATTGGGTTTAAGGTCGATGTTCTACCAGACAGGATTTACTTTTGAAAAAATGCAGGGTAATAGTTTCGGCTGGAGCATACTTCCAGGATTAGAGAAAATACATGGAAAAGATAGTGAAGAAGTAAGCAAGGCGTTGGACGAGTACGGTGTTGACTTTATAAATACGGAACAACATGCCGCATCTTTTCTGATGGGATTAGTTCTATCAATGGAAGAAAATAGAGCTGATAGAAAATTAATAAAAAATATGAAAACCGGTCTTTTTGGATCTTTTGCAGGTATCGGTGATGCAATATTTTGGTTTACATTATTACCTATTAGCGGAAGTATAGCAGCCTCATTGTGTAAACAGCATTCAATATTAGGACCGATATTCTTCCTGGCATTTTGGATTTTAATGGCAGTTTCAAGAGTATTTTTCCTAAAAGCCGGATACAAACTGGGAAGTGGAGCAATATCTAAATTAACAGAAAATGCCAAAGCATTAACTAAAGGTGCAGGTATTCTTGGTGTAATGGTAGTTGGAGCAATGATTCCAAGTTATGTAACTTTTGCGTTCCCGGAAAAATTAAAATTATTTGGTACTGTTGGAGTACAATCAATCTTCGATTCAGTTATACCTAATTTGCTTCCAGCATTGTTTGTTGGTATACTATATTATATCTTCAAAAAGAAGAAGGTAAGCATAGTAGTACTAATTTTAGCAATAATAGCATTTGCAATATTAATGTCATTATTAGGATGGTTATAGGAGGAAATATGGTATGTCGGATATAAACATTGTTTTTACAAGAGTTGATAATCGTTTGGTGCATGGACAGGTTGGAAATGTCTGGGTTACGGCAAGTGGTGCAAATTTAATTTTAGTTGTTGATGATGAAACATGTCATGATGAGTTATCAAAATCATTAATGAAAATGACTGCAGATGCCGTAGGAGTTCAGATTAGATTTTTCTCAATAAAAAAGACCATTGAGATTATTGGAAAGGCTGCTCCTTCACAAAAGATATTTATTGTTGCAAAAACTCCACAGGTGATTGAACAGTTAGTTGATGGCGGAGTTCCTATTAAACATTGCAATATAGGAAACATGCATAAATCAGAAGGTAAGCATATACTTCATGAAGTCCATGTTTACGTGGATGATCAGGATGAGGCGTGTCTGAAACGGCTGAAAGAAAAAGGAGTAGATGTGTATATCCAGATAACTCCAAATGACAGAAAATACAAGATATAAATTAAAGGGTCCAAAATATTGTATTAAGAGTATTTTGGACCTTTACAAAAGCATTTGAAAGGTTGGTCCAAAATATGGAAAAATTACTTTGCCCATCAATGATGTGTGCCGATTTTAATAATTTAAAAAAAGAAGTTGTAAAATTGGATGAAGCAGGTGCTGATGTGTTTCATATTGATGTAATGGATGGAAATTTTGTACCCAATTTTGCAATGGGATTAGAGGATTTTAAATGTATTAGAGAAAACACAAAAAAAATGGTAGACGTACATTTAATGGTGGAAAATCCGGTAGCATTATCTGAAATATTTTGCAAAATGGGAGCAGATATTGTTTATGTACATTATGAAACGGATGTAAACATTGCACGTACTTATGACAATATTCATAAATATGGGAAAAAAACGGGTTTAGCCATAAATCCAGCAACATCATTTGAAACTGTAAAAAATATATTACATATAGTAGATTATGTAATGATAATGACCGTTAATCCGGGGTTTGCAGGTCAATCATATTTAGAATATATTGACGAAAAAATAGAGGAATTTATTCAAAATAGGAAAAAATATCATTATGAAATAGTTGTGGATGGTGGAATTTCTGAAGAGAAAATAAAAAAATTGAATCAAAAAGGTGTAAAAGGTTTTATTCTTGGAACATCTTCTCTTTTTGGAAAGGGTGACTACGTTCGCACAATTAAGAAATTAAGAGTTTTATAAATAACTAATAGGCAGGATATATAAATGGTAGGAATTATTATAACAGGACATAGCAATTTCGCTACGGGAATTGCCAGTGCAGTGAAACTGGTTGCAGGACAACAGAAAAATCTGGAAACAGTAGATTTCCCGGATACTTATTCAACAGAAGAGTTGAAGATAAAGTTAACAGAGGCTTTAGACAAATTAGAAGAATGTAAAAATATTATATTTTTTACTGATATTGTAGGTGGCTCGCCATTTAAAATTTCAGCAGAAATTGCTGCTACGAGTAGTAAAAATATTAAAATAATAAGTGGTACTAATTTAGGGATGCTGATTGAAAATGTTATGATGCGTGATATGGACATAAATATTGATAAGTTAGTTGAAAATGCCATATCTACAGGAAAACAACAGGTTCTTAAATTTGAAATGTGTAGGGAAATGGAGGCAGACTGGCAAGGAATTTAGGAGGTGGAAATGAAAGCAGTTTTCTTTGATGTGGATGGAACGCTAATTGATTGCGTAGAGAAAAAAATACCGGCTTCTTCTATTAAAGCAATAGAGGAATTGAGAAAAAACGGATATAAGGTTGCACTGGCTACAGGAAGGGATATTAACAGTATACGTGATATAAAGGATTTAGATATATCTGTTTTTGATGCATATGTTTTGAATAACGGTGCTGCGATATATGACAACACGTTGCGATGCATAAAGGATTTTCCCTTTTTGAGAGAAGATGTAGAAAAAATATTAGAGTATTGTAATAACAATAATATGTCTTTGATATTTGATGCAGTTGATGGTCCTTATCTGGCTACTAAAATTACTGATTTTCTGGTTGAGGGAAAAAAATATTATGAGGAAGAAATCCCACCATATATAGAATGGAAAGGTGAGGAGGTTGTGAAAATTAATATATTCGCTCCTATGGGTTACGATTTTTCTGAACTGGAAAAAGATATTTCAGCGCGAATTGTGCCATGTCCTACAGTTTGCTATGATGTTATGGCAAAGGGAATATCTAAACAAACAGGCATTCGTGAAATGATGAAATACTATGGATTTAATGAAGATGATTATATGGCATTTGGAGATCAGGAGAATGACTGGGAAATGCTTGAAAATGCAAAAATAGGCATAGCAGTTAAAGATATAGATGGTTCTGAAAAATTGCAACATATGGCAGATTATGTATGTAATGCACCAAGAAAAGATGGAATATATACTTTCTTAAAAAACAATGGTTATATTTAAAAAACACCATTTTACAACTTTATAAATAATGCTCCAGCCCTACAATCGCCTGTTTTAAGGCGTTTATCACTGAGGATGATTTTATTTGGGTTTCGATATTTTGCACCAAAGTGGCAAAAATTACCTGCTGGTGTATACCCTCGCTTAATTCAAAACGAAAATACTGCACGCTTTTATCTCGGAAATCAGAAAAGCTTTCATCCTGATATGGCAATAACTTCATCGCACAATAGGCAACATTGATCAGATTAACCATCATCTCAATGCCCTTGCAGCTCCGTACCATATAGCTGCATAGCGACCAGAAAGTTTTCTGTTCATAGTAGCTGATTTCAATATTCCAGCGAAACGAATAGAGAAATAGCGGAATATATTTCATCCGGTCGCTTCCGGTTTGATTTAAAGGTGAAGATTCCTGCCATGCACAGAGAATCTGCAGTTCTTCAGGCGTTATCGTACTAAAAAATAGGCGTTTGGTTCCTCCGGTTCTGGCTGTTGATGTAACATAAGCAAGAACCTCGGGTGTTCCAAAAAGATTTGTCAGGACACGGCGAACCCCGGTATAATAATCCCCAACCTTTTCATCGGAGAGAGTAAAATCATCTTCTATCGAAAGACGCCTTCTGTGTTTTGCCGGTCTGCCCCTGTGACCTGTAGGAGCCGGTGCAAGGTCATAAATGACAGAGTCGGGTCTTGCGTTTCCAATCAGATCAAGGTTTTCATATTCATCAACAATAGAAACCAGGTTCTGTTTCATATATCAGCTGTCACAAAGAATAATTACATTTTTACTATGTGAGAATTCTGGCAGGACCTGACGCACCATGGAAGCCGCAAGCTCAAGTTTTGATTCCTTTTTTTACCACATACGGTATCCGAGAGGAACAGCAATATATGAGATTTTATCATGGTTCCAGACAGGAACACACAGCATCAGACTTACAAAACAGTGCCCGTTAAGATAGTTTGAGCCGTTATGAGCAGCATGGTCAAAAAGTTTAGTTTGAGGCATCATCAGTTTGTGTGAGCGTTTAGCTGCCGCTGATAGCACCTCCATCCTTTTTCTGCTTGATTATTTTTTATCTGGTATTGAATTTAGGGGGCAAGGGGTTCCACGGAGTGGTGCTTGCACCCTTGTGGCTGAATTCAATATTAGATACCCTAATCGAAGAAGAAGAAAGAAGTCCATTCATCTTTCTCCCATGGCAACTTCACTTTGATATCAGAGCATCTAAGCATTATCATGGCCATCATGTTATCTAAGTTTCGAAATCCATAAGCCATTCGAATGGATAGCTTTATTTTATTGTTGATTGCTTCAATCCTTGCATTGGTTAATCCATACTCTATGGTATTTAATATAGATTGCATATGTCTGTTTATCTTCTTCTGAAGTTCAACAAAGGCTGGTATTCTGCAGTGTCTTGCCCATTTAAACCAGGCATCAAGAGCCTCCTTTGCTTCCTTTACAGTATCATTGTAGAAGACAAGACGTAATGCTTCTTTGAGTTTATATGCGCGATACAAACGAGGATCTGTTTTAGCAATCCATTCAACCTTAGCCTGTTGATTTGGCGTAAGATTCTTCGGAGCTTTTCCTAATGCCATTTTTGAATTCTTAAGCTCTGTTGCAGTTGTATCCTTCGAAGGTGTTTCTTTCTTAGGACGTCCTGTTTAGCTTTTGGTTGTTCCGGAGTTTTTGCTTTGGCTTCTCGCCAAGCATCAACTCTTACAGTATCAAGGGCATCCATTGCCCATTCAATTACATGAAATGGATCCACGCAACGGTTAGCATTTGGGCAGTATTCTCTGATGCATTCATCAATCCACCTGGCACCATCGCCAGAGCCTAATTGAATGCTTTCTCTTTGTGCAGGTGTTAGCTGTTTAAAGAATTGCTCAAATATAGTTTTTCCATGACCTTTGGCAACCCAGATAACGTTTCCAGTATCATGATTAACAACAGTAGTAATGTATTTATGTCCCTTACGATAACTGGTTTCATCAACGCCAATACGAACGAGATTATCAAAGCGGGCATTAGGATTAATATCAAGGTCTTTCTCGACACGTTTGATGATAGAACCTACTGTATTCCATGAAATTCTCATGAATGCAGCAACGGCTAAACGAGAACAGTTAACAGCCATCCAAGCAGTCTGTTCTTCAAATTTGCGTGTAAAGCGGGAGCCATGTCTGGTCCAAGGAAAGTGGCATGTAACGACACCATGCTCCTTACAGTTGACTCTGCAGGAAGGGACAACCAGAATAACTTTTTGACCTGCCCAGTCGCAGGCTCTCCAGGTTCTGGCACCTTCATTGCCATTGTCATAGAACTTGGATTTTTTACCACAAATGCCACATCGATATTGCTCGCATTTAGTGGCATGTACCTGAATCATAATAGAGGTATCAGCAAGCATAGTAACTTTATCAATACAAGTGTGCTTGACATTTAGGATAGTTTTGATACAATTTTTGTTAAGCATATGGTGACTCTTTCCTTTACAATTTTTTCTAGGCAAAAAATCATACTAGAGCCCATATGTTTTTTCAATACCTAAACGGCCTTGAGCCAATTTTCTATACAACACATACTAATGAAGAGCCTTTTAAAATAATTAGTTGTGTAAGTCTGTATAAAATTTGTTTTGTAAAAAATGTTCCGGGTGTTTTGATTATTTTAAAAAGTTAGCCACTCCGTACAAAGATTAGCAGTAAAATACATTGACACAGCCCATGTCATTTGATATATTTTTTTAGAAGCAAAGGCGATTAATTAAATACACACTACCTCTGAGGGAGTAGTTCGCGTATCATTACATATACGTGGTTTGTCAACAGACCGGTCAATAGACCTGGCAAACATTAAAGAATGAGACTCAAGTATGCAGCACACAATAAAGCTATATAAGCCATAAATTATAGCTTTATAAGGTTTCGTGTCTGCATGCGAGGGTCTCATTTTTTCATATGCATATTGCAGAATTAATTGCAAAATCATAGACAGCCCGGTACAAACGAAAATTAATCGCCGCACACTAGGCAAAAGGGAGAAAAATATGGTATTATTTATTGAAATCCTGCTCATAGGAGTAGGTTTGTCAATGGACGCCTTCGCAGTATCCATCTGCAAGGGACTTGGAATGACAAAGGTAAACAGAAAGCAGGCGCTGACAATCGGTCTGTATTTCGGAGGATTTCAGGCGCTCATGCCGTTTATCGGCTATATGCTGGGCATCCGGTTTGAGAAGTACATCACAAGCATTGACCACTGGATAGCATTCATTCTGCTGGGATTTATCGGTGGAAAGATGGTTTATGAGGCAGTAAAGGAAAAGGATGATGACGCGGTCGTGGAAAAAGACCTGGCGCTCAATCAGGGAGAGATGCTTCTGCTTGCAATTGCGACAAGCATCGATGCGCTTGCAGTCGGAATCATGTTTGCATTTACCTATGACAGCTTAAACATCTACTGGGCTATTGCAATCATCGGACTTACAACCTTCGTGCTCTCAATCATCGGAGTCATAGTCGGAAACTTTTTCGGCAATAAATATAAAAAGAAATCAGAGATAGCCGGAGGAATCATTCTCATACTCATAGGTGTGAAGATATTGCTTGAGCACCTGGGAATTATATGCTTTTAAAAAATAAAAAATGGAGGAATCAACATGGAAAATTTCATCAATAATGCACCGTTTATAGTGGTGTTGATCTGCCTGATAGTGGGCTTTGTGTTTTTGGTAAAGGGCGCAGACATGTTCGTGGAGGGCAGCTCAAGCGTGGCAAAGCGCTTCAAGGTGCCGTCGCTTATCATTGGACTGACAATTGTTGCGATGGGAACTTCACTTCCTGAAACAGCGGTCAGTGTGGCAGCATCCATAGCACACAATAATACGCTTGCAGTCAGCAACGTGACAGGCTCAAACATATTTAACCTCATGGTAGTAATCGGCGTGTGCGCTTTGATGACACCGATAGTGGTGGACGGAGCATCATTAAAAAGGGATTTCCCATTTTCGATGATATGTGCCATTTTACTTCTTGTCATGGGAACAATCGGCATGACACTCGGCAGAGTGGACGGAATAATACTGCTCGGCTGCTTTGCAGGATATATTTTCTACCTTATCAGACACACATTAAAGCAGAACAGGCAGTCATCAGATGAGGAGGTCGATGAGATACCTCTCATCTCAATGCCAAAAGCAGTGATTTTCATTCTGATCGGAGCTGTCGGCATCGCAGTAGGCGGAGATGTCGTAGTAGACAGTGCAAGCCGCATAGCGATTGACCTTGGAATGAGCCAGACACTTGTCGGACTGACCATCGTATCTATCGGAACATCGCTTCCGGAGCTTGTGACATCAATAGTCGCAGCCAGAAAAAATGAGGTCGATATGGCACTCGGAAATGCAGTCGGCTCATGCATTTTCAACATACTCATGGTGCTCGGAATTGCATCAGCCATCAGCCCGATAGCATTCATACAGGAAAATATCATAGATATTATCGTGCTTGTGGTATTTTCACTCATCGTGTGGATTATGGCATGGACAAAACGTGAGATAAAAAGAGGCGAGGGCATCATCATGCTGCTAATGTATGCAGCATATACAGCGTATATTATTATACGATAGGGTAAAATACCTTTTGAACCTTTAATGCATAATATTACTTAGAAAATGTGCAGATACTTATTGAGTATCTGCATTTTTTTTAGTCAAATATATGCATAAAGGAGGAAAATATGCAACAAAATATGTCAATGCAAAATATATCAATAGTAAATAGAAAATTTCCCACAAATTTTACACAGCCATCTCAATATATTTTCAATTATTTGTTACGCTTATAAGTGCAGAAATAAAGATTACAAAACATGTACGAATATTTTTATGAAAAGCAGACTATAATTTATGATTAAGTAACAAAACAGGAGGCAATAATTTGACATACGATGAGATAAAAAAGAATAAGGAGGTCTGTGAATGTTTAAAGAAAGGGAATGAAAACCTTGGAGTATTGGGCTTTACAGACCATTCGGCAGCTCATTGCACAATGGTAGCCAAAAGAGCAGCATATATATTAAAGAAATTCGGTTACAGCGAATCTGATATTGAAATGGTAAAAATCGCGGGATTTATGCATGATATCGGAAATGTGGTAAACAGAAGCCGTCATGCGGAATATGGTGCAATACTGGCAAACGAGATACTCAAAGAAACAGATATGAGTCTGAAGGATAGGATAACGGTTGTGTCTGCGATAGGACATCATGATGAGTCAACCGGAGGGGCAACGGATCCTATTTCAGCAGCACTCATCATAGCAGATAAAACCGATGTGCGCAGAAACCGTGTAAGGAACAAGGCAAAAGAAAATTTTGATATACACGACAGGGTAAATTATGCAGTAACAGATGCAGCTCTTAAGATAAATATGGATAAAAAAGTCATAGCGCTTAATCTGCAGATTGATACGAAAATCTGCTCTATGTATGAGTATTTTGAAATTTTCCTGGGTCGAATGATGATGTGCCGTGGCGCAGCAGAGGTGCTAGGTGCAACCTTTAAGCTTACGGCAAATGGTTCGAAGGTGTTATAGAAAATCGTGTCGTTTGTCAGATTTCAGAGGGATAGTTCATCCTTTTTGTGGATGAATTGATTCAAGGATTCAGAACAGGTATTATAACGGTGGCGGAATATATATCATTTTCGTGATTGATCACGCAGAAACCACCGCATGCCTCGGCTGAGTCCTTTACATTTTTCAGACCATATCCGTGAATAAAATCTATTTTTTCAAAATCATCAGGTGCCTTGTCAGGATCTGCAATCACATATGTGTTTGCAACGTGTATGGTAAAGGTGCCGTCTACAGTTCTTACCGCAACCTTGATATTTGCTCCGATTTGTCCACGGCAGGCATTAAGCGCATTATCAAGCAGATTTCCGAGAATGATAGTCAGGTGATAATCATTGACAGGAATAGTGGCTTTGTCAAATTTCAGATTGGTGTGCAGAGTGATACCTTGGGCTTTTGTCTGAAGCAGCAGGTTGCTTACAAAGGCATCTATAACGAGATTTCCTGTATTAATAGTACAATAGCGTGATTCGAGGTCGTGCATAATCTCTTTAGAATAAGGGATTATATCGTCATATTTTTTCTCAGTAACACAATTTTCAATATAAAACAGATGCTTTTTGGTGTCGTGCATAAAGCTACGTATATTTTTGTAGGCAGCACCCAGTTGCTCGTATTTGTTGCGCTGAAATTCAATCTGTTCTTTTTGGATGGTAAGCTGAAAGCGGAGCTCTTCGTTTTCGAGGACGTTGTAAAACAATATATAGTTCATAATATTTATAAACAATACAAAGGCTGCTAAAATGAAAAAGGCAGACGGAATATTTATATTTAGATATAAAATTGGTTTTGATAGTAACAGGCACATAGAAAGTACCGGAATAACCAATAAAATTATTGTATAACTTAAAGAATGAACAAAAGCCTCCTTTTTCCAGATAAAATGAATCAGTATTGAAAAAATAAGGAAAAACATATTCGCCATAAGCGATATATTGGAGAATACTAAAAAATCCATAGTATCTTTTTCAACTCGATATGAGTAAATGCTTGTAATAATGTAATACGAAAAAGCTTCAAAGATAGAGCATAATATAGTAGTACTGATGGATATAAGTATTTTAGTTCGCAAATTGGCTGAATAAAGAAAACTTAGGCAGAAACAAAGTAAAGATGATAAGGTTAAACGTAAATAAACTGCCAGTGTCGATGTATTGCCAATTAAAATAGATGTAATGGCTGCATAAATAGTAAAGCTGCATACAAATATGAGAAGTATTATATAATATGGCAGTTGGGATTTCTTCTTTCCAAGAATTGTCTGAAAAAATATAAAGGCTGCTGCACCGGACATCATGCTGTCCAATAAATTCAACAATACTATTTTCATAAACTTGTCTCCTTAAATTTATAATATATTAATAATGTGCTGAGAGTAGATATTTTGTAATTCCTTGGATCTTCTCCGGCTGATTGGAAGTTCAAAGCCGTTATTCAGTAAAAGCCGCGTGGAAGTAATTGATCTGATCTGGTGTAAATTTACCAGAAATCCTCTTGAAGGTGAAACAAATCCGTGAGAAGAAAGTCGTTTTTCTGCTTCGGATAAAGTGCCTTTGGATATCAATGCTCTGTCAGTAAGTTGATATCTGAGATGTAACTTATTTTCTTTCATTGATGAAATATAAAGAAGATCGCTTAAAGGTACAAAATTTTTTTCACCATCAGTATCAATTATAACGATACTTTTTGAGTTTCGATATAATTTTTTGATAATATTGTTAAAAAGCTTGTATATAGCTGTATAGTCGACCGGTTTTGTTATGAATTGAAATGGCTGGACTTCAAAGCTTTCGTGCATATATTCCGGATAGGATGTTGTAAATATAATGAGCAGATCATCATCCATATCCCGGAGTTGTCTGGCAAGTTCCATACCATTTATGTCTGGCATTTCTATATCCAGAAGTACTATCTGATAGAGATGATTCTTGTAGTCTGAAAGTATATCACTCGCTGAAAAATAAGATGATACGACAATGTTGTTATCAGTTTCTATTGTGTATTGTAAAATATTCTTTTTCATTATTGCGATATCGTTTGTATCATCGTCGCATATTGCTATATTAAGATTCATGATGCCTCCTTATATTTGAAATATATCCGGTATAAAGACCTGTTGCGCATATTATGAGACTTAAATCAATAAAAATTAAACCTTTATTCCAGTGTAACAAAAGTGACAGAATTGTAAATATGGAATTGAAGAAAAAAATAATATAGGTTTTTTTCCTGGCTGTCTTTTTAGCTGACTTACTAAATACTTTGTTAGGTGTGTCAACAGGTGAAACCACTAATATTAGAATCCAGCAAATAATATATATGGGTATCAAGATATATGCAGAAATCATAGGTATAGTGGCAATAGTTAAAAGATATATAGAAAATACAGTATATGATAGTATATAGCATGAAATACGTGTTTTGCAATGATACCCACCGGTTACAGCACGTAAAGATCCTGTAATGATAATATATATTGTAACGGCTATCGGATGGTGAAATAAAAAACCTAAAGTTAATAGTGATAAATTGTATAATATGAAATTAAACATGTAGTCAAAAATATAAGCATATGCATCACTAAAATGAGATTCAATAATTCCATTTAAAACATATTTTTCGGATAAGCATTTTCCAATAGATTTCATAGTTTGTCTCCTCGCATAAAATCATGAATAAATCTATTATATATTTTTTTATAAAGAAATTGTAATTTATGGATAAGTGGATGAAAACGAGGAGTGAGTGGTTGATAAGACCGCTCACTCCTCATTTTTGACTATTAAGAAGAAATACAGTTATATGAGAGAAAATGAGGTAATATGAAAGTGCCAATTGACAAGCATAATACGAAGGAGGAGGCATTAAAATTTGAAAGAACATAAGAAAAGTCAGACCAAAGAAAAGAATTTGTTATGCCGGTTAGCAGAAATCGTTGCACCGCAGGCATTAGAATTTTGCTGGGGGCTTTATTATCAGCCTAAGGAGCCTGACAAGATGAGAGAATTTGTAGCAGCAAGTAAAAGAAATGATATTTAGATTGGAGGTTAGTTTATTATGAAAAAAACAATAATGGCTTTATTCATGTCTGGAATAATAATGACAACGGGAATTCCTGTACTTGCGAATAATTGTCGTGATACCTACTTGCCTAGTAAAGTTGTTTCATTTAGCTATAGTACGTCTGCATATACAGAGCTAAGAGATAAGACTGATGCATCGTCACACTATATATATAATCAATCGGGATTTGATTTATGGGTGCAGTCTTTAACATCTGGAGATATCAACAAAACAGTTAATGGACGTGCAATTATTCCTAGTGGAACGCAAAGAAGAATAAGGAATACAATAAAAGAATCTGGATATTTACAGTGTAAACTTGGAATCACATCGGCAAAGTCTGGGGTTAGCGGAAGAGTAAGTGGAAAATGGAGTCCTGATTGTGCAGGGACATATCAGGCTGCTAATTAGAAAATAAAAATTATGAAGTACGTTTTATCATAAATATATTATAGTATGATAAAACGTACTTTGTGATATAAGGGCCAAAAGATATACTTAAAAATGCAAGCATGCAAGCATCAAGGATACTTTTGGATTTTTCAATCATTTTATTGAATTATAAGTGGTAGGAGAAAATTTATGGATAAGAGAAAAATATTCACTGCAATCATGGCAATTTCAATGCTTATAACCACATTTTCAGGCTGCTCGTCAAATCAAAAACAAAGCTACGGCAACCTGGGTAAAGGTGATGAAAGCGATAGACCTGAGGTTGAGGATATAGTGATAGATAATGAAAGTGATATTTATAATATTGGAGATGAAATTCAGGTGAAAAACGTGGATTACGGCACAAATAGAGAATACGTTGCCAAAAGTTATATTGTAAATAGTGTAAAAATATATGATACTGCGGCTGAAATTGATGGTGTGCAGGATAAACTTATAGAAACCGATTATTATATGGGAGCTGATCCCGAAAAGCCTGCGATACTGAAAAAGGATGAGGTGGCCTGCGGAAAGCTTCTGCTTTGCGATATATCTGTAAAAAATATCGAGGATGAAATATGCACTGTAGGGGATATTTCCCTGGTATATGATATTAATGGTGTCTGTCAGCTTTTAGGCTATCCGGTTTATTTTTCAAATGCAAAGGACAATGAGCATGGGATATATGATTATACACTGGTGCAGGGACAGTCGCTTGACGCTCAGATAGGATTTTGTGTAGATCCGGCATTGCTGCAGATTGATAATATGGACTTAAGCAAGCTTTATCTGTCGGTGAACTTTAATGGTGATGAAGAGAACAGGCAGTTTATAGATCCCGGATTGGAGTAGCATATGAAAAATGTATTACAAATTGAGCTTAACAAGGCGATTAAGACCAGATATTTTGCCATATCTATAATCATAGGAACTATGATAGGCATAGTAGGGCTGGTTTATAATGTAAATCTTGTATACAACAGTCAGATATATGATGGTATCAATCCTTGTTATGAGGGATTTACGTTATTTAATCATTGGATTGGTGGTGAAGGCTTTTCGTTAGGGTCATCACTATACTTTTTTGTGTTTCCGCTGCTTATAGCATTGCCGTACGGCTGGTCATTTTGTGGAGAAAAAAACAGCGGATATATGCGTCAGATGCTGGTAAGAGCAGGAGAGAAAAGCTATCTGACAGCCAAATTTCTGGCAACATTTATTGCCGGTGGTCTTGCAATGGTAGTGCCGCTAATCATCAATTTTATGCTGACTGCGCTGTTTATTCCGGCAATAACACCTGTTCCTACATACGACACTATGTATGGTGTTTTTGGCAATTCTCTATTTTCAAGCCTGTATTATACGCAGCCATTTGCTTATGTAGCGGTATATATGCTGGTTGATTTTATGTTTTGCGGAGCTTTGGCATGTATTACGATGCTGTCGGCGCAATTTATTAAATATAAATGGGTTAATTGTATTTTTCCGTTTGCTGTCGCCATGGTATTAAATGTACTTAATAATATGTTATTTTCAAATACTCCGGGGGCAGAAAATTATCAATTTTCACCATTTTATTTTACCAAATGTGTACAGACCGGATATCCGGCAAAACTTTGGATCATAGTTTTAATGTCTATGTTAATGGCTGCTATAACAATTGCGGTTAATATGGTTTTGATGCATAAAAAGGATGTAATGTGAGGATGCATATATGAAAATGTGGAAATTGTTATGTTATGACATAAAATATGGCTGCATAAAAAACCTGAAATTATTATTGTTTCCGGTTATATTTGAAATGGCTGTACTGTTTATGCTGTGGCAGAAAATGAATTCGTATGCGCAGTATGGTATAAGTACACAAAAGCATATGGGAGATGTTCTGCTATATAATTTCGGTGGTATGGAAAAATATAAAATGTCTATGGAAAATGTGTTTCAATTTCCAGTGACATGGATGCTGCTTTTTGTAATGATACTTTTTGTGACTCTGAGTTATCCCATGAATAATTTATGCGGTTTCGGAAATAAGCTTCTGATAAAGGGAAAAAGCCGTGTGAAATGGTGGCTGTCAAAATGTATATGGAATCTGCTCTGCAATATTATTTTCTTTGGGATAATTTTTACATTAATTCTGTCTTTTTGCAGTATAAGCGGCATACAGTCCGGAATGCAGGTAAATACAGATATGCAGACTGTTCTTTTTAATCTGGGGGCAGATACGTCACTTAAGCCAGATGCAATAATGCCGGTTGGAGATATAGTAATGGTTTTTATGTTATCTGTAGCAATATGTCAGATACAAATGGCACTGGGACTCTGGCTTAAGCCGATATACAGTTTTATGGTAATGTGCATGGTTTTGCTGCTGTCAGCATATTTTCAAAGCCTGTTTGTTATTGGAAATTATGCAATGCTGATAAGGCATTTGTGGATAAATGAGGATGGTATAGATTGCAAAGCGGCACTCCCTGCTATGTGTTTGATTATATTTATAACAGTTATAGTTGGTGTGATAAGGTTCAAAAAGTATAACATTATTCAGGAGGAAAACTAGAATGGCACATATAGAGGTAGAAAAGGTTTGTAAAATAATCAATAAAAGTATAGTGCTTGAGAATATAAATCTGGATATGTCATCAGGAAAAGTATATGGATTTCAGGGAATAAATGGTTCGGGAAAGACAATGCTTATGAGAGCACTTATCGGATTGATCCGTCCAACGAGCGGCAAGGTGTGTATTGATGGCAAAGAACTTGGAAAAGATATAGATTTTCCGGAGAGTATCGGATTTTTACTGGAAAATCCTGCTTTTTTGGATATGTATTCCGGAGAGGATAATTTAAAGCTTCTTGCAAAAGTGGATGGTAATGTGGATAAAAAGAGCGTGGATAATGAAATACGTGGATTAATTGATGATGTAGGACTGGGGCAGGCAGGAAGGAAAAAATATAAAAAGTATTCACTTGGAATGAAGCAAAGACTGGGGATTGCGGCAGCAGTTCTTGGAAATCCCGATATCGTAGTATTAGACGAGCCGACAAATGCCCTGGATGATGATGGAAAGGAAATGGTTAAATCAGTTGTTAGAAAACAGAAAGAGCGGGGAGCACTTGTGATCATTTCATGCCATGATATGCAGACATTGGAGGAATTATCTGATGAAATTGTAAAACTTAAGGAGGGCAGGATATGCGGGTGAGAAAAAGAGTGCTTATTATTTGCGGGTTAATTTTGCTTATTCTGTATACAGCTCGTGTAATTGTGGTTAATAAAAATGCTGATAGAGTGCCGGTATACATATATGATGTGGGAGAAACTGTAGATTTTAGAAATGATTATGTGGATACTGTTGAAGAGTGTATCGACGGATATGCTGTACAGGTTCTGGGCTATGAGGTAGTAGATACAAGAGAACTTTATGAGCGTTATAATATGGGGCAGGCAGATGAAGCAACAGTAAAAAATACTCCATTTTATTGTCTGTTAAAGGTTCGTATCTATAATAAAGACTGCGACCTTGGAGAGGAAGGCGGGCTGATGCTGGATCGCTATAGTCTTATGGGCGATAATTATATGGCACTTGTGAGTGAGAATGTTTTTTGCACAATGTACCCTGATATGCCGGGAACATCGTTTTCACTTAGAAAGGGAACAAGCATGGAATTTGAGCTGCCTTATCCTATTACAAGGACTGAGGGCTGTACAAAAGAGGATATGCAGAAAAAAGCACCAATGCTGGAAATCTCTGAGTTTCCAAATAGAAAGCTATTGAAAGCAGGGTGAGCCTGCTCTATTATTTTGCAGTTACAAGTACAGAATGCATTTTAAAAGATTGGTAAAAGAAAAGTTGATTTACAACAGTTGACAATTTAAAAGCCACATGCTACTCTAGAAATGTATGAGATAAAAGCGACGAAAAAGAGAGTACTTTTATGGCAGATTTACAGAGAAATCCCACACAGGCTGAGAGGGGATGACCTAAAGTAGAAGGAACATGGCTTTGGAGCAGCAGTATCGAACCATTGGCTAGATACTGACAGGAACCGCCTGTTATAGCGGAAAGAGGCGCAGCAGTGCCGGCAAAAGATGCCGGATGATTTTGATAGCTGCGTGAAGAGAAGTGGTACCACGATATAATCGTCTTCTTGGGAGTTTTCTCCTGAGGAGGCGTTTTGTTTTATTATTACGGCTTCACACGTAATATATTGAATTGCCGGAGAGCATACAGTTGTTCTGAGAAAATAAATATAGTATTTTTTCTGAGAAATATATTGTATGTGATACGGCATTATAGAAGACTATATGTGCGAAGCATTAAAAACAGGAGGAAACTAAATTGGCAAACAAAGGTAAATATTACATGACAACAGCCATTGCGTACACATCAGGCAAGCCTCATATCGGAAACACATATGAGATCATTCTTGCAGACGCAATCGCCAGATACAAGAGAGCAGAGGGATACGACGTATATTTCCAGACAGGAACAGATGAGCACGGACAGAAAATCCAGGAAAAGGCTGAGGCAGCCGGAATTTCACCGAAGGAGTTTGTAGATCAGATTTCAGGTGAGGTAAAGAGAATCTGGGATCTGGTAAATTCATCATATGACAATTTTGTCCGCACAACAGATGAGGACCATGAGAAATGTGTAAAGAAAATCTTCAAGAAGCTTTACGATCAGGGCGATATCTACAAAGGCTCATACGAGGGACTTTACTGTACACCATGTGAGTCATTCTGGACAGAGTCACAGCTCGTGGACGGAAAATGCCCGGACTGCGGACGTGAGGTACAGCCTGCAAAGGAGGAGGCATACTTCTTCAAGATGAGCAAATATGCAGACAGACTCATCGACTATATCAACACACACCCTGATTTCATCCAGCCGGTTTCAAGGAAAAACGAGATGATGAACAACTTCCTGCTTCCGGGACTTCAGGATCTTTGCGTATCGAGAACATCATTCAGCTGGGGAATCCCGGTAGATTTCGATCCAAAGCATGTAGTGTATGTATGGCTTGATGCCCTCACAAACTATATCACAAAAATCGGTTACGATCCTGACGGATCATCAGAGCTTTTCAAGAAAAACTGGCCTGCAGATCTGCACCTTATCGGAAAAGATATCGTGCGTTTCCACACTATTTACTGGCCTATTTTCCTTATGGCACTTGACCTTCCGCTTCCAAAGCAGGTATTCGGACATCCATGGCTGCTTCAGGGCGGTGACAAGATGAGTAAGTCAAAAGGAAACGTTATCTACGCAGACGATATGGTCAGACTTTTCGGCGTGGATGCCACACGTTACTTTGTGCTTCATGAGATGCCATTCGAGAACGACGGAATCATCACATGGGATCTTGTAATCGAGAGATTCAACTCAGACCTTGCAAACATACTTGGAAACCTTGTAAACAGAACAGTTTCCATGAGCAATAAATATTTTGACGGAATCGTAAAGAGCACAGGCGCAACAGGCGATGCAGATCAGACTGCCATTGACGCAGATCTTAAGGCTGTTGTTACCGGCACAAGAGATAAAGTGGCAAAGAAAATGGAAGGACTTCGTGTGGCAGATGCCATCACAGAGGTATTCGCACTTTTCCGTCGCTGCAACAAATACATCGACGAGACAACACCTTGGGTGCTTGCAAAGGACGAGTCACAGCAGGATCGTCTTGCTGAGGTGCTTTACAACCTCACAGAGTCTATCACAATCGGAGCAAGCCTGCTTCATTCATTCCTGCCGGAGACAGCAGAAAAGATTGTGGCACAGCTTAACACAACACTCCGTGAGTTCGATGACCTTGACAAATTTGGTCTTTATGAGAGCGGCACAAAGGTTACAGACAAACCTGAGATCCTCTTCGGCAGATTAAAGGCAGAGGATGTGATGCCTGAGGTAGAGAAAATCCAGGCGGTACAGAAAGCAGAGTTTGAGGCTGAGCAGGCTAAGCTTGCTGCAGTTGAGGGTAAGGCAGCATGTGGCTGTGGTGCAGGTGAAAATGCCGCAGATGGTGCAGACCTTGAGCCGATGGATGTGGAAGCAAAGGAAGAAATCACATTTGATGATTTCGAAAAGCTCCAGTTCCAGGTTGGTGAAATCGTAAAATGTGAGGCAGTTGCGAAGTCAAAGAAGCTTCTCTGCTCACAGGTAAAGATTGGAAACCAGACAAAGCAGATAGTATCAGGTATCAGAAAGTACTATTCTCCTGAGGAGATGGTAGGCAAGAAGGTAATGGTTCTTGTAAACTTAAAACCGGCTAAGCTCGCAGGTGTTTTATCAGAGGGAATGCTGCTGTGCGCAGAGGATGCAGAGGGCAATCTCGCACTCCTGACACCGGAGAAACCAATGCCGGCAGGAGCACCTATTGAATAGGACGTAAGCGACGAGAAGTACAAGATTTAAGGCGAATATGAAATTGTGCCTGCATAATTTCATATTTGGCTAAATCGAAGTTCGGCGACCGCCGAACCATCCCGGAAATCCTTGATTTCCGGGATAGGTACTTCTATCAGAAATAAGCTATAATATATCTCAAAAAATGCACTTTATTGAGCAGGGAAAGGAGTCTCATATGGAATATTTTGATATAGTGGACGAGCAGGGAAATCCAACAGGACAGACCGTAGAGCGCAAGCAGGCGCACAGAAACAATATACTTCATAGGACTGCGCATGTCTGGATAGTCAGACGCCGTGGAAATTCCATACAGATACTTTTACAGAAAAGGTGCATGGAAAAAGACTCCTTTCCGGGTTGTTATGACATATCAAGCGCGGGACACATACCGGCCGGTGTGGACTATATACCGTCTGCACTCAGAGAGCTTAGGGAGGAGCTGGGGCTGACAATAGATTCGGCACAGCTTATCGATTGTGGACTGCACAGACACCATGCAGACGAGGTGTTTCACGGAGAAAGATTTCTGGACAACCAGATAAGCAAGGTGTTTCTTCTGTGGCTCGATGTGGACGAAGCGGACATCACCGTGCAGAAGGAGGAAATCGACTCTGTAAAGTGGTTTGACTACGCAGAGTGTAAGCAGGACGTGATAAACGGCACGATTCCAAACTGCATAGATGTGGCAGAGCTTGAGATGCTTGAGCCACACTTTATAGAATGAATTTTTTGTGAAATAATCATAAAAATATATTTTACGTTAAATCAAATTGGGAGGATACTATGAAATCAACAAAAGACTCTCTCTTAGAGGATATCAAGGCAGAATTTGCCGAGGTCAATGCCATGATGGAGGCGCTCGAAGCAAAGGAGCCGGAGGATGAGGCGAGTGAAGCCTACGATAAGTGGATTGAGGAGTGTGAGCAGCTCGCCATAGAGTCAGAATCGCTTATGACACTTATAGATTACAAGATGACACAGGGACTGTAGAGAGATATCCTGTATATATTATACAAAAATAAACATCCGGATATAGATAAATTGCTATATCCGGGTGTTTTTTATAAAGAAAAACTTCAAAAAAATGAAATTAAATATATAAAAAATTGTACAAACCGTGTTATACTTTATACGTTACACTAAATTCAGTAGGAGAAAAAGATGTTATCAGTAATAGAAAAAGTCAATGACGTGGTCAACAATTTTATCTGGGGCGTGCCTGCGATGATATGTATCATAGGTGTCGGGCTGCTTTTGAGCTTCAGAACGGGATTTATTCAGATTAGAAAGTTTCCATATGCGATGAAGGTTACGCTTGGCAGGATGCTCAAAAAACGTGAGGCATCTGACGGGGCGCTCACACCGTTTCAGGCAGTGTGTACGGCACTTGCGGCGACGGTCGGTACAGGAAATGTGGCAGGAGTTGCGGGAGCCATCGCGATAGGCGGACCGGGAGCGGTGTTCTGGATGTGGATTTCAGCACTTCTGGGCATGTGCACCAAGTTCTCGGAGGTCACACTTGCTGTACATTTTCACGAGAGAAATGCAAACGGCGACCTGGTAGGCGGCCCTATGTACTATATTAAAAACGGTCTTAAAAAGCACTGGCACTGGCTGGCATATCTGTTCTCAGCGTTTGGCGTGCTCACAGTGTTCGGTACAGGAAACGCTACACAGGTAAACACCATAACCACAGCGATTGATTCAGCTTTATATAATTACGATATAATTTCAAAAGAATCGGCATCTACGCTCAATCTCATATTAGGAATAGTGCTTGCCGCTCTTATTGCGCTTATTCTGCTTGGAGGAATCAAGCGTATAGGCCAGGTTACTGAAAAGCTTGTGCCATTTATGGCAGTGATGTATATTCTGCTGGCACTTGGAGTAGTAATCATCAACTTTAAAGCTATACCGGGCGTATTCGGGGCAATAATAGAGGGCGCGTTCAATCCGTCAGCAGTGACAGGCGGAGCAGTAGGAAGCTTTTTCATGAGTATGAAAAAGGGAGTTTCCAGAGGAATTTTTTCAAACGAAGCAGGTCTTGGAACAGGCTCTATCGCACATGCCTGTGCAGACACCAAAAAGCCAGTAAAGCAGGGCTTCTTTGGCATATTTGAGGTGTTTGTGGACACTATCGTGATATGTACACTCACAGCGCTTGTCATACTTTGCAGCGGAGTTTCTGTGGGCTATGGAGAAGCAGCAGGCGCAGAGCTTACCATCAGCGGATTTACATCCACCTACGGCGGCTGGGTATCAATCTTTACAGCGGTTGCCATGTGCTGTTTTGCATTTTCAACCATCATAGGCTGGGGGCTTTACGGAACCAGATGCATAGAGTTCTTATTCGGAACTAAGGCAAATAAGCCGTTCATGGTAGTATATTCGCTCGTTGCGATAGTCGGTGCGACAATGAACCTCGGATTGATGTGGAGCATAGCGGAGACCTTCAATGGCCTTATGGTCATACCAAACCTTATCGCGGTATTTTTGCTTTCGGGTGTAGTTGTAAAGCTGGTGAAGGAATATTTTGCCGGAGAGGGAGCTGCATCTACCTTGAAGAATAGCCGGGAAGAGGCAAAAAGATAATGACAAGTCTTTTCCTCTGTGCTACAATTAACTCAAAGCATTATATTTCTGTAAATACGACACCACAGCATATTTTTTATCGGTGCGTATCACTTTGAAGAGGGCAGACCACTTCGCATTTTTCGACAAAGACATGGAAATTTTCAATGCTTTATGTTACCAGTTAATAGCAGGAAAATTGAAATGTCAGATGTGAAAACATTGCGATAAAAGCGGGGTGTGGGGATTTTGCCGGCTTTTATATAAGTGATTATTGTACACATCATATACGTGGAAAGCATAAGTATACAGTATTTTTATTCGACTTCAAATTTTCCTGCTCACACAAGAAGAGGAGGTTAATTTGGGTACAAAGGACTCGAAGGCAAAGGAGTATTTGTCGGACAATATGAGGTTCAGTGAAATCTGTAATTATGTATTGTTTGACGGAGAGAAGGTTATCAAACCGGAGGATTTAAAGGAATGTGACACCACAGAGGTGCTATCAGTTTTCGGTATTGATAGGAAACAGATTGTTAAGCAGAAATGGAGAGATTTGCTAAAAAGTGTTTCCGTGAAGCATACAGGGGAAATGTATGTTATCTTAATTGGAGCAGAAGCGCAGACAGACATTCATTATGCGATGCCTGTTAAAACTATGATTTATGATGCATTGAATTACGGAGAACAGGTCAACGAGGCAAAGAAACGTCACCGGAAAAATAGGGATTACAGGTCTTCGGACGAGTTTCTGTCAGGCTTTACACTTGATGATAAGCTGACGCCGGTGATTACAATCACACTGTATCTTGGAACTACACAGTGGGATGGGCCAAGAAGCCTTGCAGAGATGATGCCACAGATGGATGAAAGAATACTCCCATTCATCAATGATTACAGGATTAATTTGCTGAATCCACTGGAAATTACAGACTTTTCCAAGTTCGAGACAGGGCTCAGGCCATTGTTTGAGTTATTGAAAAATGCGTCAGATGAGGAAAAGCTGAATGAGTTAATTACAAAAGACGAAACCTTTACAAAGGTTGACGTTGAGACAGTAGCAGCTATCAATCTATTTGTAGGAACTGACATTAAGTATGATGAAAAGGAAGAGGTGGTAAATATGTGTAAGGCATGGGATGATCATAAAAAACGTGGCATTCAGGAGGGAATACAACAAGGAATGCAGCAAGGAATACAACAGGGAATACAGCAAGGAGTGCAACAAGGAAGATGCCTTGAAGTATATTCACTTGTTCAGGATGGTATATTAGAGCCCGAGGTGGGCGCAAAGAGAGTAAGTATGTCATTAGATGACTTCGCAGACGCAATGCAAAAAGCGGGCTACAAAATTCCTGAATTGGTGTAGTTTGATAGCTTAAAAGTATAACGGAAATTGCCCCGACCTATGTGTGTTGGGGCATGATTTTTATATGACAGGGGAAAGTAGATGTATCTTGTATCTGTATATTTTGACAAGACGGCAGAGCATATTTTACAACGATATATAAATAAAATAGCCGAGAAAACAGGTAATTCATTCATGACGGATAACAATGTGCCGCCACACATGACGATATCGGCAATAGAAGCCCGAAGTGAAAATGCTTTATTGGGAGCAATGGATAATCTGCGAAATTCACTGTTTAATGGGACGATTAGCATTGTGTCAGTTGGACAATTGCTGCCATATGTATTTTATGCCACGCCGGTGCTTAACGGATATTTACAGGATTTATCGGAAAAAGTATTTGATGAGGTGAAAAGCATTCCGGAATCTACAGTGAGCAGATATTACAAGCCAATGAGCTGGCTGCCACATATTACACTTGGAAAGACACTGACAAAGGAACAGATGCAGATGGCATTTTCAGTAATGCAGGAAAGCTTTGTGCCTTTTGAAGCGGCAATTACGGAGATTGGACTTGCCAGAGTTAATCCACATAGAGATGTGGTGCGATGGGAGTTAAAACAGCAGCAATAAAGCCACAGATAAACCGGTTTTTTGAAAGGATAATAAACATGATAATAGATAGAGAACGAGTAAAAAACACATTCGCAGAGTACACATCAGGATATAATGCCACAGACCCAAAGATTAAGCTTAAAATAGACCATACCTATAGGGTAGCGGAGCTTTGCGAGCTGATAGCAAGGAATTTAAAGCTTGATGAATATGAGACAGATGTGGCATGGCTCACAGGGATGCTGCATGATGTCGGAAGATTTGAACAGATTAAGTGCTATAACACATTTAACGATGCACTGTCTGTTGATCATGCCAATTTTGGAGCCGACCTGCTGTTTAAGGAAGGACTTATCGACACATATGTGGATGGATTTCATGATGATAAATACGGCACAATTGTTGAAAATGCGATAAGAAATCACAGCGCTTTCAGGATAGATGAGAGGCTTGACGAGTATACGGTTATGTTTTGCAATATACTAAGGGATGCTGATAAGGTGGATATTTTCAGGGTAAATGTAGATACTCCGGCAGAGGATATATATAATGTGACAACGGAGGAACTGAAAAATTCGCAGGTGAGTCCTGAGGTTATGGCAGCCTTTGATGAGAGGCACGCAGTACTTCGTTCCTGCAAAAAGACCGTGGTAGACCATGTGGCAGGGCATATTGCACTGACATTTGAGCTGGTTTATCCTATCAGTCTTCAGATAGCAAATGAGCGTGGATATCTTGACAAAATGATGGCATTTGAGTCGGATAATGAGGTTACAGGAAAGCAGTTTGAAGAGATAAGAGCGAAGCTAAACGAATATGTGGCGTCAGTCAAACCATTATAGTGACTAATGCAGGGCAGATGAAAAATATAGGGGAAAGGGATATGGCAGGCTGATGGTTGATCATGTTAAGAAGCTTGCCAAAGCGCGTGGCTGCAAGGCAATCATATTGGATTCAGGTATGCCTCGAAAAGCTGCACATACATTTTATGAGAAGTATGGATTTGAGAAAAGCTGTTATGGGTTTGAGTCGTTTTTGGAATAGCAGGTAGCTGAAATATAAAAATATAATGACAAGCTTACTTCTGTGTGCTACAATCAACTCAAAGCATTATATTTCTGTAAATACGACACCACAGCATATTTTTCCGGTGTGTATCACTTTGAAGAGGGCAGACCACTTCGCATTTTTCGACAAAGACATGGAAATTTTCAATGCTTTATGTTACCAGTTAATAGCAGGAAAATTGAAATGTCAGATGTGAAAACATTGCGAGAAAAGCGGGGTGTGGGGATTTTGCCGGCTTTTATATTAGCATACAGTATTTTAATTCGATTTCGAATTTTCCTGCTCACACAAGAAGAGGAGGTTAATTTGGGTACAAAGGACTCGAAGGCGAAGGAGTATTTGTCAGACAATACGAGGTTCAGTGAAATCTGCAATTATGTATTGTTTGACGGTGAGAAGGTTATCAAACCGGAGAATTTAAAGGAATGTGACACCACAGAGGTGTTATCAGTTTTCGGTATTGATAGGAAGCAGATTGTTAAGCAGAAATGGAGAGATTTGCTAAAGGGGGTGTCTGTAAAATATACAGAATCAGTATACATCGTACTGATGGGGATAGAGGCACAGACAGATGTTCATTATTCGATGCCGGTTAAGACCATGATTTATGATGCCATGAATTATGGAGAACAGGTCAACGAGGCGAAGAAGCAACATCAGAAAAACAAAGATTATAAATCATCAGATGAGTTTTTATCAGGGTTTACACTTGAGGATAGGCTGACACCGGTGATTACAATTACATTATATCTTGGAACAAAAAACTGGGATGGTCCAAGAAGTCTTGTTGAGATGATGCCTCATATGGACGAGAGATTTCGGCCATTTATCAACGATTACAGGATTAATCTGTTGAATCCACTGGAGATTACGGATTTTTCCAAGTTCAAAACAGGTCTGAAACCACTGTTTGAAGTGCTGAAAAATGCGTCAGATGAGGGAAAGCTGAATGATTTAATTACAAAAGACGAAACCTTTACAAGGGTTGACGTTGAGACAGTAGCAGCTATCAATCTATTTGCAGGAACTGACATTAAGTATGATGAAAAGGAAGAGGTGGTAAATATGTGTAAGGCATGGGACGATCATAAAAAGCGTGGCATTCAGGAGGGAATGAAACAGGGAAGATGTCTTGAAGTATATTCGCTTGTTCAGGATGGTATATTAGACCCTGAGGTAGGGGCAAGTAGAGTAAGTATGTCATTAGATGACTTCGCAGACGCAATGCAAAAAGCAGGCTACAAACTTCCTGAGATGGTGTAGTATAATAGCTTAAAAGTATAGAAATTGCCCCAACTGATTTGTGTTGGGGCATGATTTTTATATTACAGGGGGAGTAGATGTATCTTGTATCTGTATATTTTACCATGCAGGTGATTAATAGATATTTGCAGGAATTTATTTTGAATATGAAAAGGAATAATTTATGAATTATATAGGCACACAGAATTTTGAAACAAAACGATGCTTTTTACGAAGAATCAAACTATCCGATTATACTATGATGTATGAAAATTGGGCTAAGTATGATGAAGTTTGCAGATACTATCCATTTAATCCTGTTGATGACATAGAAATATATAGGGACAAGGTAAAGCATTGGATATCTAATTATGAGTCGGATTCATATTTTCATTGGGTAATTGAGTGGAAAGAAACGGGAGAATTGATAGGAACAATTAATTTGGGAAATGTGGAAGAAGCATGTCATATGTGTGATACATGCTATATGTTGTCTCCCGGATTTTGGAATAAAGGCATTATGACAGAAGTATTGGAGGCTGTCTTAGATTATGCCTTTGATAGAGTTGGATTTAACAGAGTTCAGGCAGAAGTATTCTATGGAAATGATGCTTCCTCTGCGGTATTAAAGAAATGCGGCATGGTGTTAGAAGGCATTGCCAGACAAAAATACTATAAAAATGGTGAGTATATCGATACTGCTTTATGGGCAATTATTGTAGGTGATAGGTTATATTGAGACAAGAACTGATATTAAGTATGATGAAAAGGAAGATGTGGTAAATATGTGTAAGGCATAGGATGATCATAAAAAGCTTGGCATACAGGAAGGAATACAACAAGGCAGATGCCTTGAAATATATTCACTTGTTCAGGATGGTATATTAGAACCTGAGGTAGGCGCAAGTAGAGTAAGTATGTCATTAGATGACTTCGCAGACGCAATGTAAAAATTAGGCTACAAACTTCCTGAGATGGTGTAATAATTAGAACAAGGATGTTGATAGTAAATATCAATGTCCTTGTTTCTTTGTAGAGCTGTTATGGGTTTGAATTGTTTTTGGAATAGCAGGTTAATAAAGTGAAATTGAAAAATTTGGACTGCACGATGCGATCCACACCAAATCAGCATAGTGTCATTGACATTTTGCCAATGTGTAGTATAATACTTATACAAGAGATTGCCAGTTTGTCCTCCGGTGTCCTTCGGACCCGGGGGCTTTTTATATATAGGAGGTACCATGGCAGATAAATCATACAAAAAGTATTAAAAATTTCTCCGTTTTAGGGATTGTACGTGCCAAAGATGGCGCCTATACTTATGGAACTAATGATGCATACGCCATAGCTATAATGTTTGCGCTATTACTAAGCAAATCCGACTTAAAGGACTTTATTTCATCTATGAGAACTGCTTTTGGCAAACTTCAAAAACAGTTACATACCATTTCAGCCACAGATATCATGTCCATAATGGGTTATGATGCAAATTGGACGAACTTAGCAAACTTAATATAATATACATTTTGCCAGAGACACTGACCTCTGGCTTTTTTATTAAAACACCAGCATGGAAAGGGTTAGGCACTGTTAACATCAAAAGCTATATTCTGTGTAGCTGAAATGACAAATAAAAAAAATAAAGCAAAAAGTTTTAAAACTTGCAAGCAAAAGGGATCGAATCCGTACTTAATAAATAAGAGAGGGTTGTAATGGACGATAGAGAAATAATTAAACTATATAATTGCCGATCCGAGGATGCATTGCTAGAAACAGAGAAGAAATATGGGAAACTTGTATCATTTATAATTGGCAGGCTGATAAAGAATCAGTTAGATGTTGAAGAATGTACAAATGATACATATTTAGGTGTCTGGTTTACGATTCCCCCAAAAACACCAGATAACTTGAAAGCTTATATTTTAAAAATTGCAAGGAATCAGGCGCTAAAAAAGTATGAACATATTCATGCGGCAAAAAGAGATATAGATATGTGTTTGCCATATGAGGAATTGAGTAATTATCTGGCGAAAGCGGGAGAAGAAGATTGGGAAAATAATGAATTGAAAGATATTGTTGAGGATTTTTTGGAATCGTTGCAAAAACCTCATCGACAAGTTTTTGTATTAAGATATTGGTACTTTATGTCGGTAAAAGAGATTATGAAATGTTGTAATATGAGCAAAAGCAAAGTCGAAACAATCTTATTTAGAACAAGAAAAAAGCTGAGAGAACAATTAGCGGAAAGGAAGTATTTATGAAAACTTTGAAATCAGATATTTTTTATGCAATGAATGAAATTAACGATAAATATATCCTAGAAGCTGCACAATGTTTAGAGCAAAAAAAGGAAAGCGATATTTCCTCACAAAAGAAGATCAAACTATTTAATGAAAGTAACGCACATAGCCGTAAATGGTTGGCTCGCGTTGTAACTGTAATGGCGGTAAGTATCATTCTTTTTACAACAGGAGGGATTGCCAATGCGGCGACAGGAGGAAAACTTGTTCAGTGGATTAATGGGCTGTTTTTTGGCATTGCGAAACCTTCAACTTCTGACGAAATTACGACATCATATTTGAGAGGTACTTTTTCGATTGATTATAGCGATCTGAATGCAGTTGTAGGCGATGCTGATTATGTATTCGTTGGTACGGTCGCAAGTGAAGAAGGTACTGTTTATAAAGATGCTGTTACGGTTGAAACAGACGATGGAAAAACTCGTGAAGTTTCCAGCCCATACACAAATTATACTGTGAATGTCACAAAAAATATCAAAGGCAATTTAGTGACTGACACGGCTATCCCGATTCAAAAATCTGGCGGACTTTCGGAAGATGGCACACAATATTTTGTTTATGAGGGTGATGAGCTTCCGGTTGTAGGAAATGAATATATCTTTTTTGCTTATGCTCAGCCGGACGGGTCATTGTTAATTTCCGGTCCTGTTTCTAACATGAGTGTATCTGACAATACAAGCGATATTGCTCCTTTTAGCGATTCAACGGAATATAGCGACATTGTAGATGCGTATAATAATCAAGTCGATTCTGGACGGACTAGGTTTACCTCTTCTTATGAGGCAAAATAAATTAAAATTGCAGGAAATGTAAGAATGCTTTCCGATAGCTATATGATACTTATTTTTTTGGCATACATGTTTGATGAACTGATTGGGGGCTAAGTTATGAACGACGACAATGAAAAAGTGTTGATTATTGCATATAACTTGTTCTGCACCATACTAATACCAGCAGTAATAGTATTGACAGGAATTTGGTCTTTGGAGTCGGAGAGCGATTTCACACATGGACGAACAGGAGGATTGCCGATGGGGGCATTGACTGTATTCGTTCCAGAGGTTATATTTGGTTTGAAGTGGAAAATGAAAAGGGCGTTTACAATTCCATGCTGTATTGCGTGGTGCATCTTCCTTCTTAAGATGGCACATTATTTCTTTGCTGTGGTTACAAATGCACCAATTACATATTATGGAACGGTGTGCATTGTGCTGTTTGGATTAATGTGGAGTATAGTCGTGGAATTGAAGCAGGAATTAAAAGAATACCTTTTGGGGTTTCCACAGGAATATTGGTTTGTTCCGTGTTCTAATAGTTCAAGATATAACAAGGTGTTTCGCTTTATATGGTTAGTAGGCGTCGTTTTAGGAACGATATTTTTATTAATGATTAAATGGAGATAAGTTGTAGAATATGTATCGTCAACAATCATTAATTACTTTAGACCAATTCTATGAATGGAAACCTTTTTCTAAACTCGAAGCCTTATTGAGCTTCATTGATTACACGCTTTTGGATGAATATTTCAAACCCGACTCTCACAGACGCGGTCCGAAAGGCTATTCCAAAAAGCAACTGTTCAACACACTTATATCCATGCAGATTGAACAGTTCTCAGATATCAAATCACTTGTTACACGTTTGAAATCTGATCTGGTTTTCCAACGTAGCCTCGGGTATGATTATTTTGAAAATACACCGAGTGAAGCTACTCTAAACCGTTTTATTAAGACCTTGGCTGAATCTGATATTTTAGAGAAAACCTTCTGAAGAATGGTTTCTAAGGCCAGACAGCTTGGTCTCATCGACGGCACCAATGTTGCGATTGATGCAAGTAAGCTTACCGATTACGAACATGCGGTGATTTAAAAGATAATTACAATCTGGATAACATCAGGGTTGCAAAAATAGCTCGGACAAAAGTCTTTATGGATTTATCCTATATTGCCCTTATCGCATCAAGATTACCTGATGCAGCCAACGAGAATAAATCCAAAGCAGCATAGGCTGCAAAAATAAAAGAAACCGGAGGTATTCATAGTTCAGTAAAAATAAAAAACTAAGTTCCTGTTGACAGGTACTTTTTACGCTTTTTTAATGGCAAAGCCAAGAAGGTTATCCACAATTGGCAAAAATGAATTATGAAATATCCTCATCTATTAAATTGAATTTTATTGCCTATAACAAATATCACACTATAGCGAATTATCTAAAATCAATGTACGATATATTTTTGAAAATATATAAAAACAAAGGAGATTACACCATGACCAATTTACAGAACCAGATTGAGAACTATTTAGAATATTGTGGCACCCAAAAGTGCTTAGACGTAAAGACGTTAAAAGCATACCGTATTGACCTACGGCAATTCTCTGAACAAATTTCCATAACAGAAACCGCAGAAGTCACTTCTGTTATCCTTGAAACATATGTGGCACACCTACACCGACAATATGCCCCGAAAACCGTAAAACGGAAGATTGCTTCTTTAAAAGCCCTTTTTCACTATTTTGAATATAAGGAAATCATTAACCAGAATCCATTTAGCAAATTACAGATGAGATTTCGTGAGCCAATTATACTACCCAAAACAATTCCGCTACATACAATCGAAACATTGCTAAATACTGTTTACAAACAATACTGCAATGCTCCTAGCAGTTTCAAAAAAAGAAATTCCCTGCGAGATATAGCGGTTATAGAGCTACTTTTTGCAACAGGAATTAGAATCTCTGAGCTCTGTACAATACAGTCTCAAAATATAGACTTACAAAATCATGTTATTATAATTAAGGGTAAAGGAGCCAAAGAACGTCTTATACATATATGTGATGACCATGTTATCTTAGCACTGGATAAATATCGTTGCGAATACGATAATGAAATTAGCTCATGCGGTTACTTCTTTGTAAACAGTATCGGAAATCACTTGTCTGATCAGTCTGTAAGGGAAATGATTAACAAATACTGCCAAATTGCAGATATTCAGCAACATATCACTCCACATATGTTCCGTCATTCTTTTGCTACATTACTATTAGAAGAAGATGTTGACATCCGATATATCCAAACCATGCTAGGACACAGTTCAATAAACGTAACAGAAATATATACACATGTTACTATGTCAAAGCAGAAAGATATTCTTGAATCCAAACATCCTCGTAAGAATATGAATGTGTCCAGCCAGTTATAGCCGTTCCAAACAGTCTTGAAAATACCTACTTCAAGACTGTTTTATCGGTTAACCTATAATAATCCAATATCTATACCCACTTTATTACACCATTCTTTATTATATATTGTATCTAAATATCTTTCCCCTCTATCCGGGAAAAGCCTAACTATTTTTTTCGTCTGTAAATCCTCTGAATATCCACCATAATTTTGTATGGCATAAGCTACCGCTCCACTTGATGCACCTACCATAATTCCTTTTAACAATAGGTTCCTGCACTCTGATATGGCATCTGATTCATCAATAATTATAAAATCATCATATTTAGCATGTTGTAAATTCTGAGGAACAAATCCGGTTCCGATACCCGAAATATGTTTCTGTCTATTACTCTTTTCAAAAATTTGCGAACCCGCAATATCAACTGCAATAATTCTGCAATTAGGAAAGTGCTCTTTTATTTTTCGAGATGTTCCTGCCAAAGTTCCACAAGTGCTAACTGCAACAAACACATAGTTGATTTCTTCCATTTCATTACACAGTTCTTCCCCTAAAGAAAAATATGCCTTCCAGACATATCTGTTTTGATATTGGTTTGTCCAATATACATTTTTATGTTTGCTAATATAATCTTTTACAATCTGTATTCTATCCAGCACGTAATTCCCATTTTCATCCGATTTAGTGGCAATAACAATCTGAGCCCCTAATAATTCTATGATTTTTCTATTTATTTCTGTTATGTTAGGATCAACTACGCATATAAAAGGATTTCCCTTTATTTTACACATTCCCGCCAAAGCAATTCCAAAATTACCAGATGATGATTCTATAATAACTGTATCATTTTTTATTATTCCATCTTTATATGCACTTTCTATTAAATATCTTGCTGCCCTATCTTTAACACTGCCAAACAAATTATTGCCTTCTAATTTTGCATAGTATTCAATTTTATCGTTTACTTTTAAAAGCGGTGTATTGCCGATTAAATCTGTAATATTTTGTATTTTCATATAATCCTCCGAGGATAATAAGAAATTATCCTCGGAAGAGTGGTAATTGAAAATTATCTTCTGATTTTTTTGAGGAGAATGAAAATAATGAATAAATTATCTTTTGAAAATTTTAATGGCAAAGCACAAATATATGCCCAAACAAGATCGTCATATTCCAATAATTATTTAAATATATTTTGTAAACATTTAGTCTCTCAGACAGATTCCTGTGTAGCTGATATTGCCGCCGGAACTGGAATAAACACAAAGCTTATTTCGAAGTATTGTAGACTTGTATATGCAATAGAACCCAATAAAGACATGCTGAACCAATGCCGTAAAAACTGTCAGGAAATAGAGAATATAAAATTTATTGAAAAAACTTCTGAAGAGACGGGTCTGCCTAATAAAAGTGTTAATATAATTACAATTGCTCAAGCCTTTCAGCTTTTGGATTTAGAAAAGACCAAAAAGGAGTGCCAACGAATTTTAAAAAAATCCGGAAAAGTTATTTTGATATGGAATAGCAAAGAATCAAAAAATGATTTTTTTTATGAAACTGAAAAAGTATTATTACAGTTTTGTCCGTTATATAAACGCAGCATACACGTAATGGATTTTAAACAAAGTTCCTTTTCGAATTTTTTCTCTAAGCCACCAGAATTTTACAAATTTATAGATGATGGAGTGCATTTTTTGACCAAAACCGAATTTATAGGCAGAGCTTTATGCGCATCATATTCACTGCCCAAAAGCAACAACAACTACAACGCATATATAGATGCACTAGATCATGTTTATGATAAATTTTCAGTAAATGGTTTAGTATATGCACCATTAAGTACTATTATCTATGTCGGGGAGATATAAGATGAATTTCGGAGAATTTAATAATAAATTTGCCAATATATATAATCCTATACTTCGTTTTGAAGATAAATCTTTGCCTTTATGTGCAGCCGAAACTTCCATATCTGATTTTGTGAGATATCCTTTGCTATCTTTTGTACAGGAAAAATATATCTTAGGTAGTGTCATAAATTATACGGAAGCAAATTTTATAGGAAGTCGCTCTCTTTTTGAAGTTTATGGGTTGCTAACAGAATTATGCGAAGAACTGTTCCATTGTTCATATGCTGATGGTCGAACCCTTACAGGTGTAAATACGATTTCAACCTTATTAATGAGTTTATTTGAAATCGGGGACAGTATTTATATAACCAGTCCGGAATATGGCGGGCATAGTTCTATGCCTAAAATATGCAAAAGGTTAGGGATTCATGTTATAGAAATGCCTTACGATATCGAAAATATGGATTTTTGTTATGATGAGATTAATAAAAAAATAAAAGAAAAAAATATAAAGGGAATTTTAGTTTGCTTATCTGATATGCTGTTTCAACCAGATCTATCGCAAATAGACTTATCATCAGGAACAATATTGATTTACGATGCAACTCAGGTTTTAGGATTAATTGCGGCTGAAAAGCTACCTAATTTTTTCGATACACTGCCAAAAGATCTGCCTTTTATTTTAACTGGATCTACACATAAAACTTTACCAGGACCAACTAACGGAATCGTACTGACTAATTCTAAGGATTTAATGCATCAACTTGATACAAAGATAAACCCTGATTACCTTAGAAATATACAAATGCATCAAATTCTTTCGCTCATATTTTGCCTTGAGGAATTCTCAATTTACGGAAAAGAATATATGAATGCAGTAGTGGAATCTTCAAATGCATTAGCAAAGCTGCTCAGGGATAAAAATTTTGATGTGATAAACCGAAATAGTGTATACTCTAATACACATCAAATTTTTATACATTTACCGCATGAAAGTACACATGCTTTTTATATGGAATGTCAATTATATAATATAACATTAAACGAAAGATATCGAAAAATATACAAAGATAGTGGTATTCGATTGGGAGTACAACAGATCGCGCGATATGGTTGGAAAAATAAAGAGTTAGAAATAATTTCTGAGATATTTGAAATGATCAATCAGGACTGTTTGGCAAAAACACATTCGCATTATCAAGAAATTTCTAATCTAATAGCACAACTTGCTAAAGACAAACATTTAAAATTTACACTTGACATTTCTAATTTTTTGGAATTCTTTGTGAGATAGCTGTTAAGCTATCTCACATGATAAAAAGTCGCATTTCTACTAATTTATTGAAATATAATTCATCATTTTTTTCGCTGGAATATTGTATATTTAATAAGTATTCTTTTATCTGACAGGAATAATTATAGATATATGCAATCTTTTTTTTGTTACAAAAATCGCATATTTCAATCACATTATTCAAATCATTAGCACATGCTTGCCTTTTGAATATTCTTAACAAAATAATCCCCAGCTGTGATATATTTTTCAAGCTTATATCTCTAGCTTTTAATGAAAAATCAAGTGCTCTTTGATAGTAAGACAAACTTTCTTTATAATCTTCTTCATTAAAATCAATTATTATTTTATGTCTAAGAGACTCGGCTATTTCAAAATAATAATCATATTTAATCCTTAATCCTTTTTTTTCTAAATTCAGTAAAGCTGTATGTAATATCTCTAACGAATATTTATAATCATTCATAATTATTCTTTGATATAATGCATACTGACGACTTGACATAATTTCTTCTTTTTTGTCCATCCCTGCTTCATACAAAAAACTTATTTGATTTTCAAATGCCTTTTCATAATCATAATCTTTATCGTCTAAAAATAATTTAATAAGTATTAAGGACTGGTAAGCACGCATAAAATAATCCGGATTTATTTTACTACTCTTTTTGATGATTGTTTCAAAACATTTTGAAGCAATATTCATAGAGTGTATATCACCTAAATGACGGTAACAATGGCCAATGGCCCACTGGCATTTTATATTTTGGGCTTCGTTGATGTTTGATTTTTGGAGTTTCATATATGAATCAATAGCTAATTCAAAATCACCATAAAAGTGAGACATATCAGCAATATCAAAATTAAAATCAAACTCTAACTGTGAATTTATTGTTCTAAGATTAATATCAGAAATCCACGTTCGTGATTTATTAATATATTGCTTTGCTGTTTCATATTCTCCAATCTCAAGTAATGAATGTATGTAGCAATATAGTAAATTTACTCGAACGTTTTTATTATCATAATGTATATTTAGCTTATTAAAATCTTCTAATATTTCAAATAAATAGATTAAAAAATAATATTCTTTTTCAAGCAAATAACCTGAAAGGTGCTCTATTAATTCTGCTTCTTCCATCACTTTAATGTTAGAGAGCAAAAGAAAAATAAATTTATATTTGTTTTCCTTTTCGCTTTTTTCCAGCATTTTATAAATAAACACACATTTTTGAAATCGTTTGCTTTCATATAATTCGCGTATTCTCATAGCAAAAAAACTTTGCATGGATATTTCTTCTGTTTGAGGTGCAAACTCAATAAGTCCATTTTCAACTAATTTAAGAATATTTTTTTTCGTACAATATTCACAATACTTACCCACCTGATACATGGATATAGTCACCTTAGCGATGGAGTAATAAGCAATCAGACTTAGCAACTCTCTCTCCTCAAAATCAAGTTTATCACATATTTTTTTAATAAAAATATCTGATTCTGTATCATCGGATAAATTACCTGTTAGTTTAAATTGTTTAATAAAACAGTTAATTAATATTGGTAATCCTCCGGTTTTTTGAATGATATTTCTGCATATATCATCTGAAATATTTATATTCTTTTTTAATGCAATTTCTTTTACTTCCTTATCGGTAAATTTACTCATTTCCACAGGCTTATAGGATTCCATAAGAGCTTCAGTAGTTATTATAAATATTATATTATCGTCTGTCCTTATTAATGCATTAATATCTTCCTCCATGTTAAGATATAATTGTAAGTTAACATTATTTATTAAAAGGATAACTGTTTTTGACTTTGTTACTTTATGTAACTCTTTAACTAAATCAGGATTATTTAATTCATTAACAGCTCCAATTTTTTCTCTGATACTTTGTTTTATATTTTTGCCAGCTTCTACGTCAATATATAAAGGATATACAGACGAACCAATTAAAAGCTTTTTTTCGTTATTGATTATATCAATCAATTTATACAAGAAAAATTTTTTGCCAATTCCAGGACGTCCGGTTATATAAATAATTTTCTGACCATTGTTAATTGAATCTATAACTGTTCGGGTTTCAAGAATGCGATCTACAAATGATGTAAGATCACGTTCTTGTAAATGATTATTGACATATGGTAACAAAAACTTGTCATAAAAAGTACACAATGTCGCAATCAACGTTACATCAGCCAATATCAGCGAAAAGTATACTGACATTTCAATATTTTTATAAAAAAATAAAATTGTAAACAAGAAGAGAAGCGCAACAAATATGACGACAATTGATAACCATACGAAAAAATATTTTCTTTTTTTCATTTTCTATATTCTTCCAGAATTTTATTTATTATTTGTGAAGTGGAAATGTTAGTTGAACGTTGAAAATAAACACTCTCAACACCTAGCCTACTTAAAGCGTCAAAATATCCATGCTCTATATCCCACTCTTTTCCATCTATTCCATGAAATATAACATTGAAATAATATTTGTTCCATTCTAAGACTCTGTCTGTCGTTGTTTGAATCACAACCTTATCAATATATTTTATTGATTCTAATAGCGTCATGCGTTCTTCGACAGAAAAAATTGGAAGCTTGCCTTTATTTGCATATGCAAGTTGATCTTCACATACAGCAACAATTAAATAATCACAATACGATTTTGCTTTTTTCAAAAACTCTAAGTGACCTACATGTAGTAAATCAAATACTCCATTTGTATATCCTATTTTATATTTTTTCATTAATTATATCCATCCTTTTTACTTTGCTTAGGCACAGAATGTTATGAAAATGTTTTGCCTAAGTCAATTTTCCCTTATACAATTCTTCTTATTTGGAACCCAGTATACTACAAATTACGTGGAAGTGAGTGGGCTGTCCAGCTTGCAGGATGATTGAATCCTTATATGCGTGATCCACCTTTTCAAGCACAAATAAGTGTGGCTTTGATACCCACAGGACTTTTGTAGTGGCCTGTATCACTTCCGCAAATTTCAAAAGCGTGACTAGCTATAAGAGTCACCGTTTTTCGACCTACACGAAAGGTCTGAAAGATTTGTTACATTGGCTCATCTCTCATGACTGTAAGGATGTCAGTATGGAATCCACCAGTAAATACTGAATTTCTGTTTACAACGTTTTAGGAAAAACAATTGTTCGTTTATCCTTGCCAATCACAAATATGTTAAGGATATCCGTGAAAAAACTGACTTGCTTTAAATCAAGTGAAAAGAACCACTTGCAGAACTGTTTCACGTTTTCCAATATCCAGATGAGAAACATTGTTTCGGACATCTTCGACAAATCTGCGCAGGTGATGTTAGATAAGATTTTGGAAAATTCCGCAGATACTTTCTTTGATTTCACCCCTCTTGTGTTTAAAAGTTGAAAAAGAAACTCCATCAGCTTGTGATACTATTGATGATTATATTATACCGGAATAGGCGGGCAAACTTAAGATTACAAGGGCTCATTATAAAGACCTTAACTCCCAGAAGACAGATCTTGAAGAACTCATTCTTGCGCTCGCCGCTCCTATCAGCAGGAACTTGACATTCTCAAAACCGCTTCTGGTATCAGCAACATTTTCACCGCCGTTGGAATTATTTATGAGATTGGTACCGATATAGAGACATTTCCATTGGTGAAACACTTGTACTCATGAGCAGGTCTTATATCAACCAACAATGAAAGTGCAGTGAATAAAAAAATTGTCTGGGTTTCCAAAGCCGGATGCTACATTAAGCCGCTGCTCGTGCAGTGCACCAATGCTGTTGTTACCAATAAAAAACATCCTAAGATTCGTAACTGCTATCTCCGTCTCAAAAACATCGCGACTACAGGAAAGCAGTCATTGCAACAGCAAGAATGCTTCTGACTGCATTATATCACATGCTGAAGAATGGGTAAAACTATAATGCGGAACTTTATCGGAAATTCGCTCTACCACCAGTTAGTCATGAAATTACAGTAGCACAGACAATCATTATAGCAAGGAATCAAGGCCATAAGATGAAGTAAGCAGCTGGCATAACCTTAACATTTTCAATATTCAATTTTTAAAGTAGCCACTGAACGAGGGCTTGATTGTCGTGTACTTAAGACAATGGATACTCTCTACTTCTCATTTTCAATCTTTTCATTTCCCCAACATAATTTAGCAGATAATTTTCAATTACCACTCTTCCGAGGATAATTTCTTATTATCTATGACCAATTGTACCACACTTTATACCAAAAATCATCTGTTTCTAAATTAAATAATTGTATCCCTCCTATCTGCTTGAATTTTTTATCAATACGAAGCTTGCATGAATATAGCTCCACCTTTACAAACCCCAAAAATCTTTCATTAAATTTTGAAAATTTGCATACTATAAGACCTTATACGAAAAAAGGTGTACAAATTCCTATACACCTTTTTCGATTTTCATACAAGAAATATGATAGCGGAACCGCCAATGCATCTGCTATTCTCATAAAATTTTCTAAAGACATTGTTCTATTTCCCCACTCAATTCTTTTTATTGAATCAACTGATAACTCTGCTTTCTCTGTCAATTCAAATTGTGTTAAATTTCTTTGTTTCCGATATATTCTGACGTTATCAGCAATTATATATTTGAAGAAATTTCATAATTCATAGACCTTGATTTTGCTGATGTTGCGGAGCATATAAAAAACAACTTACCCCCGATCCGATATATATTTTGACAATAAATATCCACATTGAAAGCTTCCTGTATAATTTAAATAGGTCAAGAGAATGACGAAAAAAATACCTCAAGTAAAATTAGATTATTACTGACCTGCCAGTTGGTAAAATCTAACGAATATAAGAGGTATCTACAATGAATAATAAAGGCTCAAAGAAGAAAAATCAAGTTTTATCAGTAAATATTTTTGAATAGCAGGAGATTATTGCAAAAGCTGAGGCTATTAAGGCAGAGTTAAAAGCATCTACCTGGCATGAGTTGGAAACCAAAGGTAAGTTTGACAAAAACGATAAGCTTTCATTCGTCAGTGATGACATGCTGATATTAGGATGCGATATTGGCAGCGAGACACATTATGTGAGGGCAATTGATACTAGAGGAAGAGAACTCAGTAAGTCCGCTTTTGGCTTTAGTAATACGGCAGAGGGCTTTGAAAGCATGTTAGACTGGAGCACTAAGCTTGCAGCTGCAAATGATAAGAAACAGATTGTCTTAGGGCTGGGGCCTACCGGTCATTACTGGTTCTGTCTGACAATCTGGCTGGTTGCAAAGGGAATCAGTGTTGTGCAGGTGAATCCATATGCAGTAAAACAGACAAAAGAGGTGGAAGACATTGTAAGACCCAATCAGTCAATACCACAGGCAGCATAAGTACTACTTAAGATAGCATTACAATTCCAGACCCTTGCCGGGATTCAGAGTTTATCTGGATTCGGGCAGGGTTCTGGAAAAGAAATCCGTAAACCGGATGGAGTGTGAAGAGCACTACATTAGCACCAAGACCAACTGATAAAGCAGGGGAGGCGTCCACTGAAAAGAGTCCCTGTAGCAAAGGAAGGTCAGTAACAATCAAAACAAACAAGAGCTGTAGCTGGCAGTAGTTCTCTCCGTAGGGCATGATCCTGTTTGAAAGCTTAGCCGGCACTCAGTGTATGAGCAGATGGGACGAAGGAAGTTGGGACACGATGCAATTAGACACGGAAGGTTCATCATCATAGCAGAACAGAGGAATTATAGCCTTTATAAAGCAATGGATGCTTTATTTGGTGTATCTGTTTTCAGCTATTCAGTACTTGATACAATGAATGTTCATGCACTTTAGCACTTGTTATGAGGTAACTGTTTAAAGAAAAAGTCCAAAAATCAATGATTTATGACTTGAAATTATAGGAAGGATATTTGATTATGGTAAAAACATTTCCTTACCGTATCGAAGGCAAATTCCAGAATATAGGGGCTAATTGGGATAAATTAGCTCCTTCCAAGGAACAAGCCATTGATTACGCACACAATCATATCAATCAGGAACCACAGCGAATGATTGATGTATACCACTTCTCTCTTGAATATTGCCTTGCACATTCTGGTGAAAGCGTCAACGAACGCTATAGACAGAATAGGCAGGATGACATTGATTTACAAATCGGTGATATGGTATCGCAGCATGCAACCGATACGGACCTGGTTCTGTATCGAGGTGTATGCGAATATGTTTATGTCCTTATGAAAGAAAATGCCAAGGATATGCCTGATTGTGATTTATACGAAAAAGGATTTTTAGCCTGCAGCCTTGTAAAAGGTCATGAAATCAATTCTAAAACCAAGTTAAGGATTTATGTACCTGCAGGTACTAAATGCGTCTATATGGGCAATGTAAATGAGGAACAGGGCTTCTATGAAGTCGATGTGATGCATGGCTCCAAACTTAAAATCATCTCTATTGATGATGAATACATAAACTGTCAGCTTCTTGCTACAGTATAAAAGAAAGAGGTATAATTCCAACAATGGTTTTATACCTCTTTTATAATGGTTTAATAATGTTATTTAACCCCTATTATAGTAGAAAGGGTCAGGCGCTGTTAACACAATCAACCGAATTTCTCCATCGGATTGAGTGACCGTTTTCTGAACAACCGCTTCAAATGATATTTTGGACCACTTAAACGATTGAGTTATCATTATCATTGCAATAACAATGATAATTGCGACAACTGAGATTATGATATACTTTTTGTTTTTCATCAGCACCTCCTTATGCAACTTGATGCTTCTTGAAGCCAATTCTCGCAAGGGGAAGCAAAATCAAAGTCAGTATCGCATACACAAGTCCTCTCATGGTAAAAGTATCTAAAATGGCCGAGCCAAACTGATAGGAAAGATACGAGTTGAAGCGAGGAACCAATGATTGATACGGCGTCAAAAGTACAAGCGAATTGTAGATTCCCGTGGTGCCATTCGGAGTAAGGAACATGGGAATAAAAAGTACCGGAACCATAACAATTAGTACAAGGTAAGGACTTTTCATTTTAGCCGATAAGAAAAGGGTCAAGCCGATCATGGCAATCAGAACCAAATAGATGACGGCCAAATTGATAAGCGTCCCCTCCAGAAATGTGAGCGGATACGGGACGGTAGTACCGTTGATTTGCAAAGGAAGATTCCAGCCATCGGTTCCAAATGCCACAAGAGGGATACCAAATGCGACGAGAATATGGAGTGTAAATGCCAATACGCCAAATATGAGCGCAGCAACGATTTTAGCCGAGGTCAACTTGGTCTTGCCATACTTTCCAGACAAAATAACTGCATCTGTACCAGTTTGATATTCACCGGCAAAAACAGGTGCAATCACAATGCAGATTGCCAAAATAGCAAACATTAACAGTTCAAAGGAAGAAATAATGATTTCCCAGCCCCTGAAGTAGCCGTATTGAAATGGTTCTTCCACGCCACTGTTCATGTTCCGCCAATAGTCTTTTTCTGCTTCTGATAGCCCATTGGAAGGGCTACTCAATATAGCTTCGATTTTGTCATGTCGTGCTTGGTAGAAGTCTGTGCCATCCGAAACATCTAAATCGGTGAGTGCATTATACCCAACACTCACATTGGGAGCCGCATAGTTTCTTGCAATCAAGCCCAGCAGGTTTTCACGCGGAGCAATCCCGCTCCAGTATGCGCCCTCAATCAAAAACTGCTCATTCCCATCATAGCCTATATTGTTGGGGTTTTCAAAGAGCGTCTGCACATCTTGAATGGTCTCCGTAACATATTCATTCGTCAAGGGGACTGAGATGTTCGCATACTGTTCTTTTTCGTATGCAATACCTTCCAGTCCCCGGAGGACACCATCTTGGTTATAAATCTGAAACTGTGTGATTGGCAGAGCGAAGAAAACAGTGGTTATGAGCAGGCTTACCGCCATTGCGATCAAGGTGGATTTTTTTCGCAAGACTTTTAGAAATTCATACTTAATCAAGGTTATCATTATCCTCACTCCTTTCGTCCTGTGCATCTTCGCTGAAATGATACAGGAACAGATCTTCCAAACTGGGTTCCACGATACTGGCATTTGGCGCAGGCGCTGCATCATCTACGATCCGCAAACGAACCAAATTTCCTTCATGATGCAAGTTGACAACGCGAAGGCTCTGGCTGTATTGAGCAGCTTTGTGCTCATCGACCATAACCTCCCACACCTTGCCTTGAATACTGTTCGTGACAGTTTTCATAGACCCTTGAAGCAGGATTTTCCCTTGCTTCATCATCAAGATAATATCCGCAATATACGAAACATCCGAAACGATATGGGTAGACAGAATTACGATTTTATCTTTGGCGAAGTCAGAAATAATATTGCGGAAGCGAACACGCTCCTTGGGGTCAAGCCCGGCGGTTGGTTCGTCCAAAATCAGAATGTCGGGGTCGTTCAGTTCCGCTTGTGCAATCCCCAAACGTTGCTTCATACCGCCGGAATATGACTTAACTTTCTTGTTTGCTACATCACGCAGATTCACCAATTCCAACAGTTCCTCCGTCCGTACTTTGGACTGTTTTTTGTCCATGCCTTTTACCGCTGCCATGTAGAGCATAAACTCGCGAGCCGTAAAATCGGGATAGAATCTGAAGTCTTGCGGCATATAGCCCAAATGGGTATAATACCGTTCTCCCAGTTCTTGCATTGTCTTTCCATCCAAGCGGATGGTTCCGGAAGTGGGCCTTAACACACCGCAGATCATTCGCATTATGGTGGTTTTTCCTGCTCCGTTTGCACCAAGCAAGCCATATACACCGGGTTCTAAACAGATATTTACATTATCGACAGCGATCTTCGTTCCGTATTGCTTGCACAAATGCTGTAATTGAAGTTCCATACAAAACCTCCTCGTTTATTTTGATTTAGACCAAATAAAAATAGGTGATCTATGATTATATCATAGATCACTCATCTTAGCTCTGACTTATATATATCTTAATTTGACCTTAATTTGTGGGGAGAACAATTGAGAATACCGTACCTGCACCGGGGTGACTTTTGACAGTAATTTCTCCGTTATGGAGAAGTACAATCTGCTTTGCAATCGCAAGACCCAGACCGCTGCCCTCCGGCTTTTCTTTTGTATTGGTTCCCCGATAATATCTGGTGAACAGTTCAGCCTGTTCCGTTTCGCTTATCCCTATGCCATTATCACGGACGGAAAGACAGACATTCTTTCCCTTATTTGAAATAGATACAGTTACCGTTGTGTCTGGCGGATTATGAACAAGTGCATTAACAACAAGATTGCACACTGCTCGATAAAACAGATAGGGGTCAATGGAGACAGTAATCTCTGGAGTTTCACATTCAAACTCTATGTTGTGATTAGAAAATGTCGGGTCATTGGCAATATCTATAATCAATTCTTTTAGATAGCGAACCAACCGCACCTGTTCAGGATGAAAGGGCATTGCCCCAGATTCTAGTTGGTAGGTCAGCTTTAGATCGTTTATCAGCTTTTCGACATAATCCACATTTTTCAAAATAATCGAGCCATATTCCTGCACCGTCAGGCTATTGTTTGTGGTTCCACATGCAAGCAGCTCGGCATATCCCTTTATAGGAGAAAGTGGAGTTTTCAGATCATGCGTAATATTGGTAATCCATTCCTGACGTGCGCGATCTGTTTCTTTCTTTAGTTGATCACTTTGACGAATTTCCGCCTCCATTTTGTTGAGTGCCGCATAGATACCGTTGAATATACCTTTTTCCGGGAGCTTTTGATAGGTGCGAAGTGAAATAGCACCAATTCCTTTTGATATTTTCCCCATTTGCTGTGTGAGCCAAAACCCATAAATTAGAAACAGAGTAATGCCTATAAAGAATATGAAAAATATCACCATCCGAAACATCGGAGAAAGTCGACTTACAGTTTCACCGTTATAGTAGAGCATATATTTCCCAATGGCATATGGAAAACCGATAATGTAGTTCCATGTATGGTCGGATTTTTTATAATTGCTCACAAAAACTGTATTTCCGTTTTCATACTCGCTTGCTGCCAGTTCCAACAAATCAGAGGTCGAGTAGTTTGAAGGATAATTTGCTGGTTTGTTATGGGAAAAAACTTCTCTGCCGGATTCGTCAATGATTTGAAGCCAAAGCCCGTATTCATCCAGTCTTTCCAATCCAATGTTCTTTACTGTAATTGCTCCATCTTTATTTTCTATCCATGTTGAAAAATTTTCGGTAAAGCGGTTCGGCCATACTGCCAGACTTAATCCTTCTGGTTCAGGGATAGCAAAAGCATAGTAAAACATTCCAATTCCCAATGCAACTCCGGTCAATACCAGAGCAAAGAGTAAAACAACAATTCTAACAAGTGGATTGCTTTTCCATCTATTTTTCATCAGGATTCACCAGCTTATAGCCTAAACCTTTTAGAGTAATGATGTATTTGGGATTATTTGGAGTATCCTCCAGTTTTTCACGTAAGTGACGAATGTGTACCATAATTGTATTATCACAGCCAAAACTATCTTCGCCCCATACCATTTCGTAAAGGCGTTCACGACTGATTACCCGTCCAAGGTTTTCGGCTAGACATTGCAAGATACTAAACTCTCGGGCAGTCAATTCAATATTTTTCCCATTTTTTTGTATTATACAACAAGCTGTGTCAATCATTAACTCTCCGATAGAAATTGAAAAGTTTTGAGTGTTTTTTCCATTATAACTTTCGCGTCTTAATTGAGCTTTTATCCTATATGCAATTTCTTTTGGGCTAAAGGGTTTTGTTACATAATCGTCTCCGCCAATCGCTAGACCAAGAATTTTATCCAATTCATCATTTTTAGCGGATAAAAATAGTATTGGGCAATGGGAAAATTCTCGGATACGCTTGCACACTTCATATCCATTAATGTCAGGTAACATTATATCTAAAATAATAATATCGGGATTAGCAGTTCTACAAGTGTCTATTGCAGTTACGCCATTGAAAATTTTAATAATATTATAATAACCTTCTATGTTAAGGGCTTTTTCTAGAAGATTTAAAATAGCAGGTTCATCATCAACGATCATAATTTGAGATTGAATCATACAAACTCTCCTTCCTAATATATAAATTGTAGGGAATACACCACCTAACAGCCAGTTAGGATGTTTCCCTCTTGTTGCTTTCCATAAATTATTTTAATTATAAACGGACAGCATGGTAATATCAAGAAATTTAAAATTAAAATGGTTTGATGGTATTCCGTTTTTGCGAATGCATACTTGTGTAGAAAAAAATTGTTATTGGTGCAATTAGAAAATATTACATGGATAGTCTATATATTTACATGTGAATAATTGTCGCCTTTTAATGTGATATGCTCTACTTATGGTAGCTATAATAGGAAAGCATAACAGATAAACATGATAGAAATAGAGCTGATTACTGGCTAAAAGAAAGGGTAGGGTGTATGAAATTAGATTTTTATGCTTACCAAAAAAGATTTTTGGAATTAATAAAAGAAGGGAAATTTTCTAGGTTAGGAAGAAATTTTGAAACTTCCAGTTACAAATATTTTTATGATACAGGTACTGGGAAGGTATTTCAAATTAGTGAGGCACTTAATGATGTACTCTCTAAATTTATCAAAACCAATAGTTTTGATAGTATATTTGAACTTGAGTTAAGTGAGGATGTAATGCTTTATACGTTGGAAGAATTATTTAATGCAGTTGATGAAGAACATATTTTACAAGCCTCACCTGTACAAGAACTGTATGGCCCGCAGGTATATGAGCTAGATGATGCATTATCTACTCAGCGGACACAACTCACTTTAGAATTAACAGAAAAATGCAATATGAGATGTAAATATTGCATATACCATGAGGGAAATGGTGGATATCGTGAATTTGGAAAAAACAATATGACTTTCGAAGTCGCTAAACTGGCAATAGATCAGTTTTTAACAAATTCAAAAAAAGAACAGCTATATATTTCTTTCTATGGCGGAGAACCTCTTATTTGCTACGATATGATTAAGCAATGTACAAAGTATTGTCTGAAAGTTTATCCTGATCAAAATATTTGCTTTACGATGACTACAAATGCGACACTTGTAACACAGGAAATTGCTTCATATTTAGCTTCGTTGCCTCGTGCAATTATTACGGTAAGCCTTGATGGCCCGAAGGATATTCATGACAGTAATCGAGTATTTCAAAATGGTATAGGTTCATTTGAGAAAACAATGAGAGGCCTAAAATATTTGGTGGATGCATTTGGGAATCGTGTAACAGAGTCCATAATTTTTAATTCGGTAATTACTGATTATAGCCAAAAGGCATTAAGGAAAATTCAGCATTTCTTTGATACATGTGAATGGATACCTAAAAACTTGATACATACATCGTCCTATGTAGACACTCCAGAGGAGGAAGTAGAGTATCAAGGCATAGATGGACCGAGAGAAAACCTTATACGTGAACGGATAAAACAGGACGAGTTACGTTATAATCCCATAGAATCATGGGGCGTGAAAAGGTTTATGGAGGGAAATTATGATGAGACAGAAATAGAAAGTCTTGTAAAAGAGGGGTTTATAAAAGATTTGCTTTCTATTCATTTAAGGTATCGAGCAGATAAACCAGGAAAAATTTATGGAATGAATGGATGTTGTGTACCAGGTGCAAAGAAGATTTATGTAACAACTAAAGGGGAATACTTAATATGCGAAAAAATGGGACCATCGCCTCACATCGGAAATGTTTACGACGGCATTGATATAGAAAGAATTAAAAAATATTATGTAGAGCATTTTAGAAACGAAGCTGTTAATTACTGCAAAAATTGTTGGGCAATTAACTTGTGCAATATTTGTTATACAGAATGCTTTGATGAAGATGATGTTAACTTTAGTAAAAGGCATCGACGATGTGAATCTCATCGCATATCTAAAGAAAATATCTTAGCGTTGTATCATGAAATCCTAGAGAATGCGCCTGAAAAATTAGAATTTCTTAACGATTATAAACTCACTTAAGTGGATTTATAATAATATTTTCGAAAGGAGGTTAGACTGTATGAAATTAATTAATCCGGCAGGTAATGCTATGACACCAGATGGAAACACTATTCAGCCGAGAGCATGTATGTGTTCATCAAAAAAGAATTTTGCAAATGCAAAAGGTTCAGATGGATGCTTCCATTGTGGATGCAGTTGTTCTGATAACACTGTAAACTCTGGTAATAACAGTAGTGCTTTCTGGACAATTCGCAGTTCAGGAGATTTTGAGTAATACTGCGAATTGTCAACACGGATATTTATGAACTTATGAGTAAAAAAGTATCTTTGATGATAATTACTCTGGTTTAATAAGGTAATCCGGACAATCTACAAGTAGTAGAAAATTTGAAAAAATAGTTAGGGGTAGTTAGCTTTTTGCTAACTACCTACGACTATAGTAGTGGTGATAATTATGAAAAAAAGAAAACTAAGAGATGATTTTGAAAATAAAGATAAAATATTTATAAAATGCATATTGAAATCACTGAAGTTATTATATGGCTTGGCGAGTAAATATTTTATTATAGCAGCAATAATGACTTTAGTGTTGGGAATATCTTCTGCACTAACAATTTACGCAACAAAATTGTTAATTAATGTCCTACAATTTGGTGTGAGTGATCCAAAGAAATTTCTTATTATGTTGGCATTTTATGGTGGGATCAATGTAGGGGTTTCTGTTATTCATAATTTTCAAAGTTATATATCTGAGAAGCATCATTTATATGTAAATAACCAATTGGACGTGATGTGTTTAGAAAAATGCAAACGTCTGAATTTGAAAGATTTTGAGGATGAACACATCTATGATATTGTAAATAGAGCTACAGGAATGGGGAGAACTAAGATATATGAATTATATATCAACATATTATCTTTAGTGCAATCTATTGTAGCAGTCTTAGCGATTTATGCAGTTATTATAAATATTAATAGAGTTCTCTTTTTGTTTATTTTAGCCGTTCCTATTATATCTACAGGGGCAAATATTTTTATTGGAAGAAAACAATATGATTTGTTAAAGAAAAGAACCAGCAGAAACAGAAAACTTAGTTATATCAATTATTTACTGACTAACAACATTGCGATTAAAGAAATATTAAGTTATGAGTGTCATAATTACTTGATTAGTAAGTTTAAAAAAATAAATGAGGATATTTTAGACGAAAACAACAAATTTTTGAAACTGCGTACAGTAATCAATTTTATATTGAGTTTTTTCGAAGAACTTGTAAGTATAAGTATAATTATATGTGTTGTGTTAATGGCTAGAGCTGGAAATATGCTTATTGGTGATATGGTAGCATATATAAATTCTTTATCTACGATTACTGAGAATCTTAAAAATCTTTTGCTGTGTATTTCATCAATTTATAATAATAAATTATACATAGAAGACTTTTTTGTGTTTTTAGATTTAGAGGAAAATATAGAAACAGAAAGACTCAAAATACAAAAAATTAAAAAAATTGAATTCGATAATGTTAGCTTCTCTTATAAGGATACAGATAAAGAGATACTTAAAAATATATCATTAAAAATAGATTGTTCAAAACCAATCGCAATTATAGGTGAAAACGGCTCAGGTAAAACAACAATAATCAAGCTCTTGGCAGGATTGTATAGAACATATAAGGGAGATATAAGAATTAATGGTATAGAATTAAAGATGCTTTCATCAGAATCTTATAAGAAAAAAATAGGAATTGTATTTCAAGATTTTAATAAATACGAATTATCTATACGAGAGAATATTGCACTTGCAGATACTGAGAAAATAAATAGTGATAATGAAATCTATCAAATATTAAAAGTTGTAGGTCTGGATAAAGAATTTGGAAATAATTTAGATGTTCAAATGGGAAATTGGTTTGGGGGAAGAGAATTATCGAAAGGACAATGGCAAAGAATTGCTATTGCTCGGGCACTTATTAGAGACAGCGATGTCCTTGTGTTAGATGAACCAACAGCAGCATTAGATCCTATTATTGAGCGTGAAATATTTCAACTTATTAAAAATATTTCAAAACAGAAAATTCTCATTTTTATAACACATAGAGTATCTAATCTATTAGAACTTGACCCATATATCTTTATTATGGAAAATGGACAAATTGTTTCATCTGGTAATCAGGAACAATTAAAGGATGATATTCACTTTAATATGCTTCTTACAGGAAATAATAAGGAGTGATTTTACCACATGTATTTGGAATTTAAGGATAAAATAATGAGAAAGAGTATTAATCAAATTACTGGATAAGGATGGTGAATTAGTGAAAACTATAAAAGATTATGTGATAAAACTAAAATTTGTTTTTAATGAAATTTTAAAGGCGGATCCCAGTATATTTTTTCTTTCGATAAGTTCTATGGTGATTGCAGGCATTAGCCCAGTAGTGGTTACTTATTTAACGGCAGAATTGATAGATAAATTAGGGAGAAACATTGGAGAAAATTCTAAAGCCGTATATATTACTGTGGGCGGAATTTTTGCAGCGATACTTTTATTAGGAGTTGTATCTTATGCTATAGAAAGCATGAAGACAGTAATATGTGTTGTGGTGGGCTTAAAATTATCAAATAATATTGAAAATATAATTTCAGATAAATTCCAAAATATAAAACAGGATAGAATTGATGATCCTAATTTTTTGGATTTACATTCAAATACATTAAATAAATGTGGTTCGGAACCATTGAATCTGATGGAAAGTTTATTTACTGCGATTGCAAATGTAATAAGTCTTATAGGATACGCGTCTATTATAGTTCAACATAGTTTTCTCACTTTTTTTATTATTCTTGTTTTTGCATTACCTATTATTTTAATAAAACGCAAATATCAAGGACTGACCTTCCGGTTTTACAATGAGAGAACGATGCAATTAAGACGAATTATGTATTATCTTGAATTGATTACTGAACCTAAATATGCAAATGAAGTTAGAAGTTATAGATTATATGATTATTTTTTCAATGAAAGGAAAAAATTATTTCATGATTTTATAAAAGGAAATACAGACATAACAGCAAAAGAAATAGCAGTATCATTATTTACAAGTGCTTTTTCAATGATGGGCGCTGTTTTGGTTGGAATATGGTTAATTCAAAAAACAGTAAGAGGAATTATCCCTGTATCAGAATTTTATTTGCTTATAACGGCTATTATGACGCTTGTTATTGGGTTGATGTCATTATCGGATCAAATAGCGTCTAATAGTAAAAGCATGATGTTTATCAATTATATATTTGAATATATGAAAGAAACAGATGTAATTGAGAATAAAGAACTCAAAATTGAAAATAAATCTATACATGAAATCTGTTTTGAGAATGTGGGCTTTAAATATAAAGGCACAGAGCATTACGCATTGAAAAATATCAATGTGCATTTTGACACAAGCAAAACAATCTGCCTTGTAGGTGAAAATGGGAGTGGAAAATCTACCTTTGTAAAACTGCTTTTGAGAATTTATGATCCGACCGAGGGGCGTATCTTGCTAGACGGTATTGATCTTAAGAACTACGATCTTAATGAACTACGAAGGTTTTATGGGGTATTATTCCAGGATTATGTGAGATTTTCAGACAGTGTACGTAATTGCATTGGTTTCGGAAATATAGATCAATTACAAAATACAGAGAGTATAGTTGAGGCTGCAAAATTATCAGGAGCAGATGCTTTTATTCAAGATTACGAAAAAGGATACAATACAAATTTAAGTAAGATGTTCTTTAGTGAATCCATAGAGCCGTCTGGTGGACAGTGGCAAAAAATTGCTATATCTAGAACCGTTTATTCAGATGCTCGAGTTTTGATTTTGGATGAGCCAACCGCTGCATTAGATCCTAAATCGGAGGTGAAAATGTTCGATACATTTAAAAAAATAAGCAAATCAAAATCAACATTTATTATCTCGCATCGAATGTATATCACAAAATTAGCAGATAAAATAATTGTATTAGATGATGGGAATATTATTGAGGATGGGAATTTTCAAGAACTTATTAAATTGAAGAACAAATTTTACTCAATGTACAAAATACAATCAGACAGTTATTCTATGTTTAATTAATAAGAAACACAAAGTATTGATTATTTATATGGTCTGCTATGTAAATGGCAGAAAGGAGAAAATATGAAAGAAAAAAAAGTTGTTTTGAAAAAAGTTAATAGAACGAATAATTCTACCGTGAGAACATTAGCTTGTCACTGCTCCTGCGAAGGAAGTGGAATCCGGGCTGTAGGTAAAGGCTATATTGCAGGTTTCTTCTAAAATATATAGAAAGTATACCATTAATGGAAGGTAGAAACAGCCAGATGTTAGATTGCATAAATAAGTATGCAAAGCGGTAATATTAAACATTGCTTGTTAAAATAATCTTATTTATAACAAATAAACTTTATGTGATACATAAAATCTAAGCTTCACAATCATTACATAGCGGGCTATATAAATAATCAATACTTTGTAAACGAAAAGGAGAGAATATGTATTTGGCAAAAACGATTAAAACAGAGAGTGGATTATATATCTATGATGCACTAAGTAATAAATTTGCTTTAGTTAATTCTGAACAAGATCTTTTGGATGATAAATATTATGCAGCTTTTTTGCGTGACAATGATTTTAGAGATGTTAAAAAGAAATGTGAATTTGAAGTGAAGTATCCATTAAGTAAAGATGAATTAACAGATATGTTCAACAAAAAGGTAAAAAGTATAACTCTCGCCCTTACAGAACAATGCAATTTAAGATGTAAATATTGTGGCTATATGGCTAAATATATGGATCATAATTATCATATTAAAGAAATGACAAAAGAAACAGCCTTTAAAGCTATAGATTTTCTTATGAAACATTCACAGGAAAGTGATGTATGCAATATTGGATTTTATGGAGGAGAACCGTTACTTAAAATTAATCTTATTAAAGAGTGTGTTGCGTACGTAAAAGAGAGGTATCCTTTTAGACAGCCTACATATAACATAACAACAAATGCAACGCTAATTGAAGAAAAAATAGCAATTTTTTTAATTGAAAACAATTTTAAAATAACTATTAGTTTAGATGGTCCATATAGAGAACAGAATAAATATAGGGTTGATAGGAAAGGCAATGCTAGTTATAAAAACGTGTATAGAGGCATAGAAATTCTTTATCAAAAGGATCCGCGATATTTCAAGGGAAATGTTAACTATAATGTGGTTATGTATAACGGAATAAATAGAAAATTACTTGAATCATTAGAATATTTATGGAAATCTGATGTGACTTTGATAGATTTATTTGAAACGGAGTATTTTAAGAAATCCCGAGACAAATCTGATGAAGAAAGTGTAGATGAAAAAATTGATGAGAAGAATTTTGATATTGTATATAGAAATTTATTGTTAAATATGAAAAAGTATCAAAATGCTTTTAATGAATCAGATGTTAATAAGACTATTTTTCCGGGAGGTTTTTGCGTTCCAGGAGTAAGAAAAAATTTTATTACGGCTGACGGAAAAATAATTATATGTGAAAAGGTGGATGAGAGACAGGAACTTTTTCGAATAGGTGATATTTATAACGGCATAGATATGGAACGGGTAAATAAACTTATGAATGAAACAGAGAAGCGACTGAGCAAATGTAAATATTGCTGGGCTGCTAGATTTTGTAATATTTGTTTTATGGATGTTTTGAGTATGAAGCAAGAATATTGCGATCAGTCAAAAGAAAATATAGAGAAAGAGCTGGGATATTATATCTCTCGGATTTCTCCAGATAGAGAGTTGGTTAATTATATAGCCAATATATCATTGATTTAAGAGTAGGAGGAAAAGATGAAAATTGCATTAATTGATGTAGGTATTTCCAAAAAAGCAATTGAAAGTAACATGGATGTTCGACATTTTTTTTTGGATTGTGGAGAACTGGTTGAAAAATATAAAGAACCAGAGGAAAAGCATGGTACATATTGTTTCCAAGAAATTATGAAATCAGTGGAAAGTATAATGCCTCAATTTTTGGATTTTAATATATCAGATAATTCAGGAGAATTATTGGTATCATCAATAATCATCGCAATAGAAAAAGCCATAGAAGAACGAGTTGATATAATTAATATTAGCTTAGGCATAACGGTGTATTCACAAGATTTATATGATGCTTGTGAAAAAGCAGTTCAACATAATATATTGGTTTTATCTGCCGCATCACATAGAAATACCATCTCGTTTCCTGCAGATTTTAACAATGTGATTTGCGTGAAGGTAGAGCAAGAACAGTCTGAAAAAATAAGGATAATTGGTGATACTACTATTGCCGTATCGATGAATGATTATATTATGTCAGAAGAGGGAGCTGAATTTGATTTTAGTTCTACAAGTTTGGGATGTGCAAGAGCATGTGGATATTTATGTGAGGCACTAGGAGATGGCGTAATAAAGGATAAATACAAGGTATTATTAAAAAAATATGATATTCATATTCATGATTCGGAAAGCTTTTATGGAGATAACAATAATATCTTGGAAGCAAATGAAATAGAGAGTATCCTATCAAACAATAGAGTTGGGGCTGTGGTTTTTCCAGAATCCGCAATTCAAAATATAAATAAAAATATGTTACATGAAAATATAGTAGCATATTACGATTATGAGAAAAATGCATTTTATACGTTTTTTGATGGTAAAGAAACAGAAAATTTTGACGTAATATTATTATTGAATTCTCTGCAATATAATTTGAAGTTGTCATCAATGATAGAACAAAAATATAAAAATTACACAATCATCTACATTGGTAATTTTTATAATAAGGATAACAATAGTTACTTATGGGATTATAACAAATATAGTACGTCTAAAATGTCAGTGTTAAAACGACCGGTAATAGCAGTTGTTGGATTGTGTAGCGATGTAAATAAAATAGATGTTCAAATTTCTGTTTTAAAGAGTTTAGAACAAGATGGATTAGCCATCAAAGCTGTTACTAATAACCCAATGGGATTGCTCTATGATATGGATGTTTTTAATTATCCAAAAGAACTGAGATTTCCAGATATTGTTTATTCTATAAATAGATATATGTATCTGACAGAGGTTAATGTAAATTTAGATGCATGGCTTATTAATATAGGTGGTGGGATTGGGGCGATAAATATTATGAATACCTATAATTTTGGAAAATTAGTTGATGCGTATTTTTCGGCAGCTAATATTGATGTGGTAGTCATGTGCGTCAATACCTATGTTGATATAACTAATTTAAGATTACAATTAGCAAATTTATATAAATATGGCATTGGAAATATATTCATTGTCATGTCGCATAAGGATATTGATTTATCAACTCTAAATTATAAGGATGGATTGCAAACTTATTATGTGGATGAAGAAAAATATCATGAAGCATTTGAATTTTTAAAAGAAAATGTTGAAGAAAAGGTATTCACTCTGGAAGATGTTAAGAACGGCTATCTTTACACAAGCATTCTAGATACGTTAAGTTGATAGATGTAGCCATATTTATAATAAGAGAATGATAAAATATGTATTTGCTATGAGCATATTAGGAAAAGGAATTATATATGAGAAGAATAGTAAAAATTTTTTTTATAATTATAGTATTAGCGTTGGTATTTCCCGTGACTACTTTCGCAAGCAAAATTAATCATGGAAATAGTGATCTGAATGGCATAGAGGAAAATGAGTTTGAACAGTTGATTATGAAAATTGAAAATCTAAAAATTATATATCCAGAGAGTTCAGATGAAATGATTCTAGAAATGATGGATAATTATTATTTGAAAAGTGAAATTATTGATATTTGGATTTCTCTTACAGAAGCAGAAAAGAAACTTTGTATTCGCTATCCACTTGCCGCCTTGAAAGTGAATAAAGCAAAGAATATAGCTACATCACAAACAGAAAAATGGTTTGGAATAAATGGATTGGGAGATGGAAGTGATGCTTTTCGGCATGGAATGTGGAATGCAGAATGCGGAGATGACAATGGTGATTGGTGAAGAAAAAGCGAAGCTATTTGCTACAGCACACGAAGACAAAGGTGTTACAGGGAATGAATCCGATGGTTATTCAAAGGTAGCTCATAGAGATATGGATATACATAATAATGAAGTTGGAAGAAATATAGGACAAAATAATATTGCTGTATCGGAAAATGAGATGACAGATATTATTTATCAGGAAATACAATCACCAATGACACGTTTTATATGGTTACATGAGTAGTAAGAGAGCAGTGAGTTTTGTTATGCTCATCTTTGCAATTTAATATAAAGATGTAATTGCTTACTTCTATTATTTGTATCACAAGAAGCCCATTAGGGTAGCATATATCTATAATATGCTTAAGAGGTAATCAATTATGGAGAGTCGAATCAAACAACTTCGTGAAAATAGAGGACTAATACAGGAAATTTTGGCTTCTGAATTAGGAATCACACAACAAATGCTTAGTAAATATGAAAGAGATGTGTTGTGTATTAAAGTGGATGTATTAAAGAAGATAGCTGAATATTTTAACGTAACAACGGATTATTTACTTGGGATTTCAGAGGTGAAGAGAGATTTGCAGGGACAGATGAAAATGAATAAGACATTAGACACCTATTATGATCTTATTGAGATATATAAAGGTTTAGATGAATATGATCAGGAACTGGTATGGTCAATTATGCAGACGGTAAAAAAAACGTGTGAAAAACGTAAAAGTGGCAAGGAAAATACAGAAGAGAGTTGATGAGAAATGCTAAATATAGCAATTTGTGATGATGATATTCAGACAACCGGAAGAATGGATATGCTGTTACAGGAAATAGCAAAGCGAAATTTTATGGATGTTGAAATTGAAGTGTTTTGGAATGGAGAGAGTCTTGCGGATGCGGTTGCACAGGGCACATATTTTGACATGATTTATTTGGATATAGAAATGGACAAAGAAGATGGAATTTCAGCGGCTAAAAGAATTAGAGAGTATGATAAAAACACTCTTATTATTTATGTTACAAGTCACGAAAATCATATGCAGGAGTCTTTTGAAGTTAGACCGTTTCGATTTCTTGTGAAACCAGTAAGTGAAAAGTTGTTTGAAACTTGTTTTAAATCAGCATACGAAGAAGTGTATTGCGGAGATTCGTATTTCCGGTATAGCTATCAGAGGGTGAACCATAAAATACCAATGCGTGAGATTTTATATTTTGAAAGCAATAGGCGTAAAGTATCTATTGTGACGGAAAAAGATACATTTGTCGCATATGGAAAATTAAATAATATAGAGGAAAGCCTTAAACAGAGTAAAGTGCCATTTTTACGTGTTCACCAGTCATATCTTGTAAATTATAAGCATGTGGAAGGGCAGGCATATGATTTCGTAGTTATGGATAATGGCAAAAGAATTTCAATCAGTGAAGACAGAAGAAAATTAATCGGAGAGCAGTACTGCTCAATGGAGGACACATTTTATGTCAATGAGTAAGATATTGTCATATGGAACGGATATATTGTTTATCATATTTGCAGTATATCTGTTCTTTTATTATTTCGATATATTTTTAAAAAGAAGAAAAAGAACAGTTTTGTCAATGATTGGATTGGTTATATTTATGGCATGGCAATTTGAAATGTCGAGCGTGAATTTGCTGCCAGCTTATGGAAATATTATTGTTACTATTATCACTACATTGTTTGCGGTCGCCCAAATTTATGAGGGGAAGTTTTGGAACAAATGCATTTTTACAATTGCCTTTAATGCAATCTGGATGTTGATAGAAACAATAAGCGGGAATATACTTTTGACATACTGCTGTGAATTTACAGACCTTCAGGCATTAGGAACGTTAGGATCATTTACTTCAAAAATTGTATTTATGATTGCAATTACGGCATTGAAGAGAGTATTTACAAAAGATGAAATTAAAGAGCTTCCAGTGAGATATAGTTTTATGCTTGTATTGATTCCGATAGGTAGCATTTATATTATGAATAATATCTTTATGCTTGGGTATAGGCTCCATAGTAATCGTGCAAATATCCAATCTGCAGTTACTGCCGTTATCTTGTTAGGTGTGAATGTTCTTGTTTTCTATATTTATATAAAATTGGCGGATGATCTGCAGCTAAGAAGAATGACCTCTGTCTATGAGCAACAATTAGATTTATGTGAACGGCATCAACAGGAGAGAGAACTGTCAATACTTCAATTAAGAGATGTAAGACATAATATGAAAAACAATCTTGTGTCGATTCTTGCATATGCAGAAAACGGAGATAATGAAAAAATTATTAGATTTGTCAATGAGATAATGGAAGAAGGTGGAATAAAGACATCTACAGTTACAAACAGTGGAAATATTGTTATAGATTCATTGATTGGATATTGGTATGTTGAGGCAAAGAAAGTGGGAATAGACTTTTCCGTAAATTTAAATATTCCTATGGAAATGCCGTTTAGGGGTGCGGATATTTGCCTGATACTTGGCAATTTATTAGAAAATGCTGTAGAGGCAGCACAAAAAGCGGAGGGTAAAAAGTACATTAGGCTTCACATGAAATATGATAAAAATAACCTGCTGCTATTTGTGGAAAATAATTACAAAGGTGTGCTTATAAAGACGAAAGATAAAAGGTTAAAGTCTACAAAAACAGATGCGGGAAATCATGGTGTAGGTCTTTCCTCCGTATATAGAATTGCTGCAAAATATCATGGAGTGGTTACGATTGACGATGGTGTGACAAATCGTTTTTTAATTAGAGTAGTGTTATATAGAAAGCAGAAATAATTACATTAACAGTCGATATTATTACATTAAATTTTGTATTATGAAAAAAGATATAAAATAAAAAGATAATTTTAGGGAAATGGCGAATGATTTTTTTAGAATGGTATTGTGGTGGTGCGGTATGACGGAAGTATTATTATTCAGTGATGATGAGAAAATCTTTAATTTGACAAATAGTGTAATAGACGGAAGATATAAATTAACATGGTGTACTTATAAGTCCTTGGAAAAAAAGTTATATCCGTATCCGGATATAGTTATTATGTACTTTGATAAAGAAATGGTTAAGAAAGGTACATTTAAAACAATTGTTCAGATAAAGGGGAGGCTGGGACAAAGGATACCAATCCTTACGCTGATGGAAGAAGGAACACCGCAGAATATTTTTTCAACGTTAATGGCGGGTGCCTATGACTATTTAGAAATAGCCAAAAGTTCAGAGGAATATAGAAAGAAAATAGAAGATATTGCCCGATGGAATTGGTATTTACGAAAATATAGGTTAAAAGAGAAGTAGCAGTGATATAAATGTCGCCGCTACTTTTTATTTTAAGGTGAAATAGAAAAAGTTACATCAACACTCGGTTTTTTTACAAGAAAGACAAATTTGTTTATTTTTGTAGTAGTGTAGAGGAAACAAATGAAAGGAGATTCAAATTATGAATTCTAAAAATGTAAAAAAACAGTCAGCTAAAGCATTAGCAAATGTATCTTTGAAACTGGGGAAAATGTCAGCGGAAAGTGCGTGCTGCTATATCTTCCACCAGCCTAAAATGCCGGAAGCACTGAAGAAAATGAAAAAGATGTAACATGAAATATTTTTCTGAAAAACTGACAGGTTATATTGTTAAATCTGGTGTTGTTCCAGAGGAATCATATGCGATATATCAGTATGGATTTCAAATCGGACTTGAGATGCTAAGCTGTCTTCTGGTTTGTTTTGGAATTGCGGTATATTTGCATATGATTCCGGAATTTGCAGTGGTTACAGGAATTTTTATGATGTTACGCAGTTTTGTTGGCGGAGTGCATCTAAACAGCTTTAGTGCTTGCTTTATGTGTTCTGTTATTGTGCAGACGTTGGTATTGGTTCTTAATCGTCTGTATACACAACCATTAAATGCTGCGTGGGGAATAATTGTGTTGAGCAGTATTCTGATATGGAATATGACTCCGGTACAAAGCATTAACCGGGAACTTGATGCGGATGAAAAAAGACACTGCAGAAAGGTAGCTGTAAAAATTATTGCGGGCATACATGCGTTTGCGGGAATTTGTACACTTACTGGGATGAAAGCAATAGTGTCTTTGGTTGCGGTGACAATGGCAGTAGTTTTGATTTCACAATATATTGGGGCAGTAAAGTATAAAATAGAAAAGAGATAATAAGCGGGAATAGTAGACGAAATCTATTATTTTCGCTTATTTTATTTGAGGATAAAAGAATCGTATATTTTTATAAGTAACACTGTTTCGGTAATGAAAAACGTCTGCTAGGCTTCGGCTCAGGAGGCGTTTCTTATTATATTATAAAGATAAAAAAATTCTTCTAGACCAGAACATCGGGTACTTTCCATCCGGGATATGGGTGAAAGGGAAAAGACCTTTGCTCATATCTTGTGGTCGGGAAGGAGGTGAACTCTATGGAGCAATCTTCTTCCTATAATGAAAAAACGGTCAGACATCAGTTCGACCAGAAATGCAAGCTGGCATTGGAAGGTGAAGTGGTAGACTATGACAGACACATGGATTACCGGAGAAAGCATGAAGTGTTGTTTTCTGAATTATCTGAATGTCAGGCAGGGGAGCTGTCGGTATTGGATGAATATAATGAAACATCCTATTTTTTTAAGCATGTGAGTATGATGTAAAAGTTAAAGGTGCTTTACTGGCAGAAGCATTAAACGCACTGACTGATAGAAAAAGAGAAGTAATTCTGCTGTCATATTTTATGGAGATGAGTGATGCTGCGATTGCAAGAAAAATGAATCTTGTCAGAAGTACAGTGCATGAGCACCGGACACGTTCATTGGAATTGTTGAAGCAGATAATGGAAGAAAACAAAAGTGAATGTGAAAAATAAAAGTACAGAAGAAAAATGGCTGCTTCCATTTTGCATTGGTGATAATGCGGGTTCGGGATTTCCAACGATTCTTGATGTGTGGAAGTCGGAAGGATGGATAAAACCGGAATTGATTGAAGACACAAATTTTGATCAGGTTACACTTATGATGAAGATGGAAAAGGAATCTGATGATGAATCAGCAGAAAAATCAGCAGAATCAGCAGAAAAAGCAGCGGATTCAAAAAAATGAAAGTAATAGATTTATCAGAAAGGAAGAGCTGCTAAATATGTGTAAGGCATGTAACAAGGTATGCAACATAGATAGCTTGGATTGATTTTTACACAAAAAATACAAAAAAATACAATTTATCCGGTTGACCGAATGATACTTTTGTCATATAATCTAATCAAAAATAGTAATAATTACTAATTTAAGTAGAGATTATTAGCAGGAGGTACCTATCATGGACAAGAAGATTACAGACAGCATTATTTACATCGGTGTGGACGACAAGGACATTGATTTATTTGAGAGCCAGTATGTTGTTCCAAACGGTGTTTCATACAACTCATATGTGATTATGGATGACAAAATTGCAATCATGGATACAGCAGATGCAAGAGTTACGGATAAGTGGTTTGCCAATTTGAGAGAGGCGCTCGGTGACAGAAAGCCGGATTATCTCGTTGTTTCCCATTTGGAGCCGGATCATGCTTCCAATATCCAGAAGGTTGCAGAGGCATATCCTGATATGCAGATTGTAGGTAATGCAAAGACCTTTAACATGATGGGACAGTTTTTCGATATAGACTTAACGGACAGAAAGGTTGTAGTGGCAGAGGGAGATAAGCTTTCTCTTGGAAAGCATGAGCTTACATTCGTCATGGCTCCTATGGTTCACTGGCCGGAGGTTATGATGGAGTACGAGTCAACAGACAAGGTGCTTTTCTCAGCAGATGGCTTTGGTAAGTTTGGTGCGCTCGATACTGATGAGGACTGGACATGTGAGGCAAGACGCTATTACTTCAATATTGTTGGAAAGTATGGTGCCCAGGTACAGGCAGTTCTCAAAAAGGCAGCAGGGCTTGACATTGAAAAGATTTGTCCTCTTCACGGACCGATTCTCACAGAGAACCTTGGCTTCTACATCGACAAATACAATACATGGAGCAGCTATCAGCCTGAGGATGAGGGAATCCTTGTGGCATGTGCTTCTATTCACGGCAATACAAAGAAGGCAGCAGAGCTTTTAGCAGAAAAGCTCAAGGCTACAGGTGTAAAGGTTGCATTTACAGACCTTTGCAGGGATGATATGGCAGAGGCTGTTGAGGATGCGTTCAGATACGACAGGCTTGTGCTCTGCGCATGCACATATGATGGAGGCATTTTCCCACCAATGGAGGATTTCTTACATCATCTCAAGGCAAAGGCTTATCAGAATCGTAAGATTGCCTTCGTGGAAAACGGTTCATGGGCTCCTACAGCAGCACGCCAGATGAAGGCTATTGTTGAGGGCTTCAAGAATATTGAGTGTGTTGAGCCGGTTGTTACAATTAAATCTACTCTCAATGAGGCATCTGAAAAGCAGATGGATGAGCTTGTTGCAGCACTTACCAGATAGAATAATTCAGGTGGCATGGACTAGATGATATATACTAGATGACATAGATCAGACATAGTTTAATATGGCATAGTATATATGGATCAATGAAGACCCGGGCGTTTGTCCGGGTCTTTATATTAAAGGTAACTATTCAGAATCACTCCCACTCACATTCACAAAACCGCACGATACTCGTGCTTTGTTTACAAAAGTATATATAAATGTGGTATTATACAATCAAAGAAAAAAGCCATAATAGTACAATGTCAAATGAGGTAAAATATATGCAGCAGCGAATTACCATAAATCTTAACACAGATAGCAAAACAACCGACAAAACCACTATTCTTGAATACTGCCGCAGTCACGGCATTGCAGGAATAGAAACACCGTGTGGGGGAAAGGGCACCTGCGGTAAATGCAAGGTGACGGTGACAAAACCATACTATAAGGACGTGCTGGCCTGTCAGACGAAGATTTGTGACGGTATGGAAATTATTGTTGGGAGAAAAGAAAGCACCGGAACCAAAGAAGACAGCATGGTTGTTCTGACAAATGGAGGAAATGTATCGGAAAAATTTAATGAGCATGTAAATGAGCATGTGAATAGGAATGTTGTCTTGAAGGAAGAGACTGCAAATGAATCTGAAAAAGTCGAATCAAATGCCGACACTCTGGCGGCCTGTGATATCGGAACCACAACAGTAGTCTGTTATCTGATTGATAAAGAGACCGGGCAGATTATCTCAACCAGAAGCGGTGCCAATCCACAGCGCAGCTTTGGAGCAGATGTACTTTCCAGAATTGATGCGGCAGCGAGGGCGGATGATAACGATAAAGCGAATGGCGGTCTGCAGATGATGCAGACACAGATAGTGTCCCTGCTTAACGGCTGGATATCAGAAATGCTCACGGAATGTGGCAGAACTAAAGTAAGCCGGTTTTCAGTTGCCGGAAACACAGTTATGTGTCATCTGCTTATGGGAATTTCACCGGAAAAGCTTGGCAAGGCACCGTTTATGCCGGATGAATATTTTGGCAGGGAATTTAATCCTTTGGATATAGGACTTGAAAATTGTCAAACCATGATTATATTTCCGGCTGTATCAGGCTTTGTAGGCGGAGATATTACAGCGGGTATGATGGAGACAGTGAACTGCAACGAGCTGACACTATATCTGGATATCGGAACAAACGGTGAGATGGCGCTTGGAATAGGCGACAGATATGTGTGCTGTGCCACGGCGGCAGGACCGGCTTTTGAGGGTTCGCAGATTGAGCTGGGCATGCCGGCGTCTAAGGGAGCCGTGGATAAGGTATGGCTGGAAGGGCGCAGAATTAAGTATTCGGTTATCGGAAATGACAGACCAGTGGGACTGTGCGGTTCGGGGCTTATCGATGCGCTTGCCGTTCTTCTGAAAGCCGGAATTATAGATGAAAACGGCACGATTTTAAGCGGACAGGAGCTTCCTATACTGTTTAGGTCGTATGTGTTTGAGGTGGAAGCGGAGGAGACCGCAAAGAGCACAGAGCCCTATCTCGCCGTTCATATTGCACCGGGAGTCTACATTACGCAGGAGGATATCAGGAAGCTGCAGCTTGCGAAGGGCGCGATAGCCGCCGGAATAGAAGTATTGTTTAAGGAATATGGCTGTAAGCCTTGTAATATTGATGTTCTCACATTTGCAGGAGGCTTTGGAAACTACATTGACAAAGCAAGTGCGGCTGCAATAGGATTGTTTCCACAGGAGCTTTTGGACAAGGCAAAAGAAGTGGGAAATGCGGCAGGAAACGGAGCTGTTTCGGCAGCTTTATCGCAGGAAGCCTGGGAAAGAGCACTGGAGATAAGCGGGAACATGCGTTACATCGAGTTGGCATCGTATCCGCATTTCAATGAAATGTATGTGGAGCATATGAATTTTTAAATAATTGAAAAAAATATATTTTTACTTTATTGTTGAAGAAAATTGTCATATAATGACTTCGGGTGAGATTATATTTTTAAAAGAAAAGCTGATAGGGTGATCAGCATCAGGAGGAATATTAATGCGTAAAACAAAAATTATCTGTACTATTGGACCGGCCAGTGAACATGAGGATGTCCTCACCAGGATGATAAAGGCAGGTATGGATGTTGCCAGATTGAATTTTTCTCATGGCTCACATGAGGAGCATCAGGGCAAAATAGATTTAATCAAGAAGGTAAGACAGAAGCTTCATATGCCAATCGCAATCATGCTTGACACAAAGGGACCTGAGTATCGTATCAAGACCTTTGAGAATGGCAAAATAGAGCTCAAGGATGGAGATACCTTCACACTTACCACTGACGATATTGTAGGAAATCAGGAGAGAGTATCAGTTAATTACGAGAATCTGATCAGGGATTTAAAGGTTGGTGACCGTGTGCTTGTTGCGAACGGAATCATCATTCTGCAGGTCCGAGAGCTTAAAGGAAACGATGCAATCTGTGATGTTATCGCAGGAGGTACACTTTCAGACAGAAAGAGCATGAACTTCCCGAACAAGGTCATGAAGCATGCATATTTAAGCAAGCAGGACAAGGATGATCTGCTTTTTGGTATAAAAAACGAGGTGGATTATGTTGCTGCATCATTTGTTTCTACGAAGCAGGATGTAGCTGATCTGAGAAGCTTTTTGGATGAAAACGGTGGAGAGGACATAGAAATCATCGCAAAGATTGAGAACCGATCAGGTGTAGACCATGTGGAGGAAATCTGTGAGATAGCAAATGGAATCATGATAGCCAGAGGAGATCTCGGTGTTGAGATTCCGGGAGTTGAGGTGCCTGCAATACAGAAGTATCTTATCAACAAGTGCCGTATGCTTGGTACACGCGTAATCACAGCAACAGAGATGCTTGAGTCCATGATTCACAATCCGCGTCCTACAAGAGCTGAGCTTTCGGATGTAGCCAATGCGGTATACGACGGCTCATCAGCTATTATGCTTTCGGGAGAGTCTGCAGCAGGTAAATATCCTGTAGAGGCTGTAAAAAATATGGCAGAGACAGCAGAGTATACAGAAAAGCAGATAAACTACGGCAAGAGATTTGCCAATGCGGATTTTCAGACAAAAAGCATAGTCGATGCCATTTCACATGCTACATGTGCCATGGCAATAGATGTGGATGCGAAATGTATCGTAGTCAGCTCGCTGACAGGACGTACAGTGCGCATGGTCAGCCGTTTCCGCTGTCCTGTTGATATAATAGGCATGACAACCTCTGAAAAGGCATGGCGCAAGCTGAACCTGAGCTGGGGTGTAAAGCCGGTTCTGTGCGAGGAATACAACTCAATGGAGGTTATGTTCTACAATGCGATGAACGAGGCAAAGAGTGTCATGAAGCTCAAAAAGGGTGATCATATAGTGCTCACAGGAGGTCTCATCAACGGTAAGACTGGCAACACCAATGTGATTAAGGTTGAGACAGTTTAGTACATTTGTACTATTGATTAAATCATATATATGTCATATAATTCTTAACGGTTAATAAAAACAATAAATTTAAAATAAACAATTTCGAGATGAAGTTTGCAGGAAAACGGCAGCGATTTTACCTTATCAAAGCCTACCGAAGGAGTAAAACTCTCAGGTGCCGCAGCAGGCGGTGCAACTGTAAATGGATCGACTCTCTGGAGACACCCGCTTGGCGGGGGCCGAAGGTGCAACGTACGAATAGGAAGCAGTAGTAGTGCAGTGACTATGAATATATCATGGCACAGGCTGCTTCTCGTACGAATCTCTCAGGCAACAGGACGGAGAAGATATTGGACAGATATTCTTAAGATAATCTTCTTAATCCCATGTATCAGGCTGTATATGCAGCGTATATGGGGTTTTTTATTTCAATTCACGTAAGTGCTGCTAAGCCTGCTTTTTCAATTGTTTCCGGATGAAATTATTTATATCAATAGTATTTGCTCAAAACACAAAGACTTTGTGTTTAGATAAAAAAGAGAGGCAGGAGTATTTCAATGTGGAACACAATCAACATTTTTCTTAAAGTAGTGGACGATTTCGTCTGGGGAGTGCCGCTCATGGTGCTCATCATGGCAGGAGGTATAATGCTCACAGTTCGTCTGGGGCTTCTTCAGATGAGAAAGCTTCCTCTGGCACTAAAGTGGATGGTCAAAAATGAAGAGGGCGGCGATGGCGAGATTACGAGCTTTGGCGCACTCTGTACCGCGCTTAGCGCAACAATCGGAACCGGCAACATAGTCGGTGTAGCAACTGCAGTCGGTGCAGGAGGACCGGGAGCACTTTTTTGGATGGTGCTTGCAGCCTTCTTTGGCATGGCAACAAAGTATTCAGAGGGACTTTTGGCTGTAAAATATCGTGTCATCGGCAAGGACGGACATAGTCTCGGCGGACCATTCTACTACATAGAGCAGGGAATGGGTACAAAATGGAAATGGCTTGCAAAGATATTTGCATTTTTCGGCGTATGCGTTGGACTTTTCGGAATAGGAACATTCAGCCAGGTAAACGGAATATCAAGTGCTGTAAACAACTTTTTTGACCCTAAAAACCAGCATACAGTAAAGGTTTTACCGTTCCTTGGTGAGTATTCATGGTCAGTTGTCATTGCTTCGCTTGTACTGGCATTTTGCGTGGCAGCAGTGCTTATCGGCGGAGTAAAGCGTATTGCAAGTGTCAGCCAGATAATAGTTCCTTTTATGGCTGTTATATATATTGTATTTGTGCTCGTGCTTGTGGTATGCAATATCACAGCGGTTCCGGCAGCGTTTGCTACAATAGTAAAGGCAGCGTTTTCACCGAAGGCCATAACAGGCGGTGCCGTGGGAAGCTTTCTTGTTGCAATGCAAAAGGGTGTTGCCAGAGGAATCTTTTCAAACGAGGCAGGACTTGGTAGTGCCCCGATTGCAGCGGCAGCAGCCCAGACAAAGGAGCCTGTACGTCAGGGACTTGTCAGCATGACAGGAACCTTCATTGATACAATAGTTATATGTACACTTACAGGACTTTCCATCGTGCTCACAGGCGCATGGCAGGTTGACGGACTCGAGGGCGTGCAGGTTACTACATACGCATTCCAGAATGGTCTTCCTTTACCGAAAGAGCTATCAGCATTTGTACTTATGCTGTGTCTTGTATTTTTTGCCTTTACAACTATACTCGGTTGGGATTATTATAGTGAGCGGTGCTTAGAGTATTTGAGTGGCGGAAGGATGAAATATGTAAAGGTTTATCGCTGGATATATATACTTGCAGTTTTCATCGGACCTTATATGACTGTAAGTGCGGTGTGGACTATCGCTGATATCTTCAACGGTCTCATGGCTCTGCCAAATATGATAGCGCTGTTTGCTCTTAGTGGTGTTGTTGTTAAGGAGACAAGGCATTTCTTCGAGAGACATAGAAATGGAGAAATCGAGGATTAATTATGTTTTATATTTTGCGACATGGAAGAACAGATTGGAATGAGGAGCACAGACTGCAGGGTGAGGTGGATATCCCACTCAACGAAACCGGCAGGCAGATGGCTTACGATGCCGCAGAAAAATATAAGGATATAGATTTTGACATATGCTACTGCTCCCCGCTTAAGAGAGCACAGGAGACGGCAAGGATTTTTCTTGCAGACAGAAACCCTGCAGTAGAGATTATCACTGACAACAGGCTTCACGAGATGTGCTTCGGTGATTATGAGGGAGTGAAGAACATCAGACAAAAGCCCGAATGCCCTGTATACCTGCTCTTTGAGGAGCCGGAAAAATATGTGGCAAAGGACGGCGCAGAGAGCTTTGAGGAGCTATATCACAGAACAGGCGAGTTTATAGAGCAGGTGCTGAGACCGCAGCTTGAGGCAGGCAAAAATGTGCTTGTCGTGGGACACGGTGCAATGAACTGTAGCATAGTCAATCAGTTTCGCGGCACACCTATAAAGGATTTCTGGAAGGATATGCAGGGAAACTGCGAGCTGCTTAGGGTTGAATAAATTTAGATTATTCTGAATAGTTATATCGTTTGTAATAGATAGGGCATACCGGTTATGGGGTGCCCTATTGCTGTCAGAAACTAATTTCAATAGCATTTATTTATAAGTAAATGGATATTATATTATAAGTAATACTAAATTGACCACATAGCCTTATGCTCGTAAAATAATTTTGTAAATTTTTTATTAAATTAAGAGTATAATTATTTGGAGGAACCAATGAAAAAGACAACGAACTCTTCACCTTACCAGTTTGAGGGCAGAATACCTCTGTCTCAGGCTATTCCGCTTGGACTGCAGCATGTTATGGCTATGTTCATCGGAAACCTTACACCTCTTATCATTGTTATGGGAGCATGCGGGCTCACAGCGGACGCTGGCTTTGCGGAGCTTAGAACAGCTCTCTTACAGAATGCAATGATTATCGCAGGTATTGTAACATTAGTACAGATGTTTTCCATCGGACCTGTCGGCGGAAAGGTACCTATCGTTATGGGAACCTCTTCGGGCTTTCTTGGAGTATTAAATAATACAGTTGCAGCGTGTGGCGGCGGAGTTATAGCATATGGAGCTATTATGGGAGCCTGTCTTGTAGGCGGTATCTTCGAGGGCATACTCGGAGCCTTCTTAAAGCCTTTGCGCAAGTTTTTCCCGGCAATCGTTACAGGCTCAGTTGTTATAGCAATCGGACTTTCACTCCTTGGAGTGGGAATCAACTACTTCTGTGGTGGAACAGGCAAAAATGATTACGGCTCACTGCCAAACCTTTTTATTGGAATGGTTGTACTTATAGTAATCGTGCTTCTTAAGCATTTTGCACCATCGCGCAGTATTTTTTCATCATCTGCCATCCTTTTTGGTATCCTGGCAGGATATGTTGTAGCAATCATTATGACACTTACCATGTCACACACAGGTGTGACCGCTGACGGTGTTAAATACACATACTCATGGGTTGTAAACTTTGATGAGGTTAAAAATGCGGCATGGATAGCAGTTCCAAGCTTTATAGGCTTTGGAAAGCTGTCAGATGTGGGAATTTCCTTCCATGCCAATGCAATCATCCCAATCGGCATCATGTTTATCGTTACTGCAATCGAGACAGTTGGCGATATCTCAGCCTGTGTGGAGGGTGGAATGGACAGAGAGGCTACAGATTCAGAGCTTTCAGGCGGTGTTATCTGTGATGGTCTTGGTTCATCATTTGCAGCGCTTTTCGGAGTATTGCCAAATACCTCATTTTCACAGAATGTAGGTCTTGTTTCAATGACAAAGGTTGTCAATAGATTTGCTATTTCAATGGGAGCTATATTCCTCGTTATTTGCGGCTTCTGCCCGAAGATTGGAGCTCTCATGTCAATCATGCCTCAGTCAGTGCTCGGCGGAGCTGCTGTTATGATGTTTGCCTCTATCCTGATTTCGGGAATTGAGCTCATCACAAAGGAGCCAATCGGCAGCCGTGAGATTACAATTATCTCAGTAGCAATCGGTTTAGGCTACGGACTTGGCGCTACAACCGGTGCTACATCACATCTGCCATATTATGTACAGCTTATATTTGGCGGTTCAGGTATCGTGCCTTGCTCACTTTGCGCTATTCTTCTCAATATTATTTTGCCGAAGAAGTCAAAGAACGCGCCATATATGTGGGATATGGACGAGAAAGACGATGTGAAGCGTGTGGATGACTAACGCTTAGGATTTTGAAGCCGTCCGGTGCATTAAGTACACCGGCGGCTTTATTGTTTGTGGGAAAGTATGGAAATATATGGAAAAAGTGATTTCAATAGTGGGCGCAGGTGGCAAGACCACACTCGTTCATAAGCTTGCAAGGGAATATCACAGGAGTGGAAAAGGTGTGCTTGTCACAACAACAACGCACATGTATGTCGAAGCTGACACTGACCTATCCTGCGTTTTTTTTGCGTTAAGGGATAAAATAATAAAAGATGGATATTGTATGGCGGGGCAGAAAATATCTGAACAGAAAATATCAGAGCAGTCAAAGTCAAAGATGTGCGGACTGCCGTATGATTTGCTCGATAAACTGATTAAAGACATGCCACAGGCGTTAGATTATGTTATAATCGAAGCAGATGGGGCAAAACACCATTCCCTCAAATATCCGGCAGCGGATGAGCCTGTCATATATCCGGGTACCACAGATGTTATCATAGTGCTTGGCACATGGGAAAAGGGCAGGTCATGTAAGGACGTTGTATTTCGATATGAGCTTATGCAAAAGGAGCTTGGAACGGCAGAGGATGCAGTGGTTGATGATTCGGTTATAGATACGCTGCGGCAGGTCTATGTCAGAAAGCTGCGCGATAGCGGGTTTGAAGGACGAGTATCGTGCGTTTTTGCGAATGAGCGTTGGTGGTTCTGAATAGTTGCAAATATGGAAATAATAAGGTAACAGGGTAATTAATCAGATGAGCATGAATCAGAGCAATAATCAGATAATAAAGAAAAATTTGTTAATCATATGCCGCGGTGCAGGAGACCTTGCGACCGGCATCATCCACAGACTGCACCGGGCAGGGCATAGGGTGATAGCGCTTGAGACAGACTATCCGGCTGCCATACGGCGCCAGGTGTCCTTTTGTGAAGCAGTGTATGATGGGAGCGCAGCTGTAGAGGGTGTGACAGCCAGACTTGTTCCTGCCTTGGCTGATGCAGAGACATATTCAGGGATAAGTGACACACCGGCAGCTCATATTGCATCAGAAAAGTGGGATAGTTCAGCCATCGAAGCTGTGCTTGAAGCCGGAGAGGTCCCGCTTCTTATAGATCCAAAGGGTGAGTCAATTGCACTTTTAAAGCCGGATGTTGTGGTAGATGCCATAATAGCAAAGAAAAATCTGGGTACCACAATCAATATGGCCCCGCTTGTGATAGGAGTAGGCCCGGGCTTTACGGCAGGGCAAGACGTGCATCTGGTGATTGAGTCCATGCGTGGGCACAATCTGGCGCGCATCATTACCGATGGCATGGCACAGCCCAACACAGGTGTTCCGGGAAATATCGCTGGCTTCACAAGTGAGCGTGTGATTCACGCTCCGGCGGCAGGATATATTCATGATGTCAGAAAAATCGGAGACATCGTGCAAAAGGGAGATGAGATAGCGCGGATATATCCGGATAAAGAAAGCTATGACAATGCATTGTCTGAATATGTCCCTGTGAATGCTACAATTACAGGTATCATACGAGGCCTTATCCGTGAGGAATATTATTTCAGGAAAGGCTTCAAGATAGCGGATATCGATCCGCGCGAGAGTGAGCTAACAAACTGCTTTACAATCTCTGACAAGGCAAGGAGTATAGCAGGCAGTGTGCTTGAGGCGGTATCGGCATTTGAGCACGGCGTAAAGATTTATTAAATAATAAATGAGGGTAACTATTAGGTGTTTTCAGTGGTTCTGAATAGTTACAGTGAGGATAAATAGATTGACGCAGGAAAACGAATTAGATATCAATAATCAGGAAAAAAATAAAGGAAAGCTCACACATTTTAATGAGGCAGGGGAAGCTCACATGGTGGATGTGCATGCAAAGGATGACACATACCGCGTGGCGAAGGCCTGTGGCACGATAAAGGTAAATAGCGCCGTATACAGGGCGGTATCTACGGGCACAGCTAAAAAGGGCGATGTGCTGGCAGTGGCGAGAATTGCGGGAATCATGGGCGCAAAGAACAATTCCATGCTCATTCCGCTCTGTCATGCTATTGCCATGACAAAGTGTGATGTTGAGTTTGAACTGGATGAAAAAAACAGCAGTATCACGGCAATCTGCACGACAGCCTGTGTGGGAAAAACCGGTGTAGAGATGGAGGCCATGACAGGGGTCAGTGTGGCGCTTCTTACCATATATGATATGTGTAAGGCACTGGACCGTGGCATGGAAATCGGGCAGATACATCTGCTGGAAAAATCCGGTGGCAAGAGCGGACACTATGTTGCTGTTCACAATTAACAATGTGACCGGCAACGATTATAGCCCATTTAAAATGCTGAGAAGTTAAAAATACACAATTAATCAAGGATAACAGGGAGATGTAATGTATACTGTAGGGATTATAACGATAAGCGATAAAGGCGCAGCGGGCCAAAGAGAGGATAAAAGCGGTCCGAAAATAAAGGAACTGCTTCCCAAAGATAAGTATGATGTGGTTTCATATAAAATCATACCGGATGAGAGGAAACAGATTGCAGATGAGCTTGTCAGGCTGTGTGATGATGTGAAATGCAATCTGGTGCTTACAACCGGAGGTACCGGTTTTTCACCGAGAGATATCACACCGGAAGCTACAATGGATGTTGCAGAGCGTAATGCACCGGGTATCGCTGAGGCACTGAGAGCGTACAGCATGAGGCTTACACCTCGAGCCATGCTTGGCAGAGGAGCTTCAGTTATAAGGAAAAACACACTGATAGTCAATCTGCCCGGCAGTGTGAAGGCAGTGTCGGAAAGCATGGATTTTCTGATGGGAAATATAGAGCATGGGCTTGATATTTTACTGCAGTATGACAGTGAGTGCGGCCGGTGATGGAAATGCACGGGGGATGGTTTATGACAGTAACTATTTACAAAAATAATATTTGGAGTGTGGGATTATATGAAGCTTATGAAGACAACGGAGGCAGTCGGACAGGTGCTCTGCCACGATATCACACAGATTATCCCCGGTGTGAAAAAGGATGCGGTTTTTCGCAAGGGGCATATTATAACAAAAGAGGATATACCGGTGTTGCTTAGCGTCGGAAAAGACACCATATATATATGGGAAAATGATGAGACCATGATGCACGAAAATGAGGCAGCAGAGGTGCTTTATCGTATGAGCGCATGTGGCACAAATAGCAATGAGACCGACGGCGAACGTCATTGTGAAGCCGCAGAATCCGGTGTTTTTGGTGGCACCGCAAGTAAAATGCATCCATCCCCTGTAAAGGAAGGCAAGATAGAGGTGATTGCTGATTGTGACGGACTGCTTAAGGTGGACAGCGAAAAGCTGAAAAAGGTCAACTCCTTTGGTGAAATGATGATAGCAACGAGGCACGGCAATACCACTGTGAAAAAGGGTGATAAGCTTGCCGGAACAAGAATCATACCGCTTGTCATAAAAAAGGATAAGCTGGAGGCGGCTTCGCACATATGCGATGACGGACCGATTCTTGATATAAAGCCGTTTGTGGTCAGAAAAGCAGCGATAATCACAACCGGAAACGAAGTGTACCATGGCAGGATACAGGATGCGTTTACCCCTGTCATCGAGAAAAAAATAGCAGAGTTTGGTGCACAGATGATGTTTCATGAGGTGTTTGATGATGATGACAAAAAAATAACAGACGGATGCTTACGTGCAATAGAGGCAGGAGCGGAGATTGTATTCTGCACAGGCGGAATGAGTGTGGATCCTGATGATAAAACACCGCTTGCCATAAAAAATACAGGCGCGCGGATCGTGTCGTACGGTTCACCGGTGCTGCCGGGAGCCATGTTTTTGCTGTCGTACTATGATGCAGGTGACAGGCTGGTGCCGATATGTGGACTGCCTGGCTGTGCCATGTACAACAAGCGCACGATATTTGATATTGTATTGCCGAGGCTTATGGCGTGTGATATGATTTTGGCAGATGAGCTTGCCGGACTTGGAGAAGGCGGACTCTGCCTGAATTGTGATGTCTGCACGTTTCCTAATTGCGGTTTCGGGAAGGGCTTTTAATATGCGCGATAGATTTGGCAGAGAGATTGACTACATGCGCATATCGGTGATAGATAGCTGTAATCTGAACTGTTATTATTGCAACCCACAGGACAATAATAAAAATTGTCAGGCAATAAATACACTTAGCGTAAAAAAGGTGCTTTGCATAGTCCGCGCAGCCACAAGGCTTGGAATCACGCATTTTCGTCTGACAGGCGGTGAGCCGCTTCTGCATCCGCAGATTGATGAGATGGTTTTACAAATCAAAAAAATACCCGGTGTCAGGAGTGTATCGCTCACCACAAACGCAGTACTGCTTGTGCAGCATGCAAAGCAGCTTAAGGAAGCCGGCATAGACAGTATAAATGTGAGCCTGGACACGATAGATGCGTCAGAATATGAACATATCACAAAAAAACCGCTGCTTCATAAAGTGGAGCAGGGAATCGATGCCGCCATAGAGTGTGGAATAAGAGTGAAAATCAATGTGGTGCTCACACCGCAGACAGATGTGGTGGCTCTCACACGGTACGCTTCAAAAAAAGGCACAGATATCCGTTTTATAGAGATGATGCCGGTAGGTGAAGGACATACCAATGGAGTCGAGCCGTATGAGAAGGTTATTGGCGCACTTTTAGAAGTATATGGAACTCCTTGCCATATAGATACTGAAAATAGAGAAGAAATTAATTCGGGATATAATAATGCGGATATCGGTCCGGCAGAGTATTACAGTTTTAATGGACTTGATATCAGAGTAGGGCTGATTCAGGCAATCCATGGGAAGTTTTGCGATACCTGTAACCGCATACGTGTTACGGCTGACGGCAGGCTTATGCCATGCCTGGGAAGCAGCGTGACGATGGATTTAGTACCTGATTCGTGCGAATTTACAGATGATTTGGAAAAAGATTTTGTAATAGTTCAGGCACTAAAGGCTGCCATAAAGGCAAAGCCATGGTGTCACAATTTTAATGATAATGCAGTGGCATATACAAAAACTACAGAGACAAAGACTGTGGAGACAAAGGCTACAGAGCTGAAAGCTGCGGAAGTAAATGCAGCAAGAAATATGAGCCGGATAGGAGGCTGATAGCAAATCATGGGAAAGCTTCTTGCAATCAATATAAGCAAAGAGAGAGGAACTGAAAAGAGAGAGGTGCCACAGGCGGAGCTTGTTGCAGACTATGGCATCATGGGAGATGCACATGCCGGAAAGTGGCACAGGCAGGTCAGCCTGCTTTCCGCAGAGAAAATAGATGCCTTCAGGGCAAGAGGAGCGCAGATAGACAACGGCGCATTTGGCGAAAATTTAATTATATCAGGATTTGATTTCAAGAATTTACCGCTTGGAACACGCTTTTGCATAGGAGATGCTATTCTGGAGATGACGCAGATAGGCAAGCAGTGTCATTCGCATTGTGCTATCTACAAGAGGATGGGCGAGTGCATTATGCCAAAGGAGGGCGTGTTTGCGGTAGTCATAAGAGGCGGTCAGATTCATACCGGTGACGAGGTGAAGCTGATTCCGGCAGACATATATGCTTCGATAAAGGACAGACCGGCGGACAGCCGCTGCGAGCTGTTGACAGTCATAGAAGGAGCACATGCCGGTGAAAAGGCGCTTTATATAGATGGCAGAATAAGAGTGGCATCAGGCAGTGCATGGGCAGATGAAATAAATGACAATGATAATTCCATTGTGATGTTTAAACAGCAGATAGGCAGCAGACCACGCCTCATAATCTGCGGAGGAGGTCATGTATCGGTGGCACTTGTACGCATGGCATCGCTTTTGGCCTTTGACATATGGGTGATAGAGGACAGACCTTTGTTTGCCGATAATGCAAAGCGCCAAGGAGCAGACCATGTAATTTGCGGCGATTATAAAAAAACTCTCGCCAGGCTGGAGCCACAGGCGGATGATTACTATGTATGCATGACAAGAGGTCATCGCTTTGATATGGAGTGTCTTACAGAGATTTTCAGAAAGCCATACGCCTATGTGGGGATGATGGGCTCAAAGAAAAGAGCTGCCATAGTAAAAAAAGACCTTGAAGAATCGGGATTTTCACAGGAAACCATATCCGGATTACATTCTCCGATAGGCCTTGCAATAGGTGGACAGACACCGGAGGAAATTGCACTTTCGGTGATAAGTGAGATAGTAAAGTGCAAAAATGAGCGTACCGGCTGCACACAGGTGGATAACGAAGTGCTTGATGCACTTATTGAGGCATCAGATGGGAAGTACATACTGTGTACCATCATAAAAAAGAATGGCAGTGCACCGCGCGGAGTCGGAACACAGATGCTCGTGAGCTCAGACAATCGGATCATCGGAACTATAGGCGGCGGTTGTGCGGAGGCAGAGGTTATAAGCCATTGCAGGAGACTGTTTCGCAAGCAGGAGTTCAAATGCGGTTTGATGGATGTGAGCATGAACACCGACGATGCCGAGAAAGAGGGCATGGTGTGCGGAGGCAGTATTTCGGTGCTGCTGGAGCAGATTGGATGATGAAATTATCATATATTAATAAATCAAGATAAGCCGAATATGAATATTAATCACATGCATATTTAATTTAAATAAAGGAAAAGAAAGGTTAAAAGTATGAGCTTAAGAATAGCGACAGGTACTGACGGATCAGTAAAGGAGTGCAAGGGCTTAAAGAGAAAATTTAAAGCATATGCAGGACTTGCGTTTGGACTTATCCTTATAGCAGGACTTTTTGCAGGCTGTGGAAAAAAGAATACAGCAGATGCAGATGTCGATTTGTCAATTTTTGCGGCAAAGAGCTTAAACGGTGTTATGGATGAAATTTGTGCAGCCTACACCAGGGCGCATCCAAATGTAAACTTCCAAAACAACTATGACAGCTCCGGAACTCTGATGGCACAGATTAAAGAGGGTGCGAAGTGCAACATCTTTTTCTCAGCAGGAGTGGCACAGATGGATGAGCTTCAGAATGGCTACGACGGAGGAAGCGTGGTGGACGGTACTCGTGTAGACCTGTTAAATAATCAGGTGTGCCTTGTTACATATAAGAATAGTGGCACGGCAGTTACCAGCTTTGCAGACATCTCAAAGGCTAAAAATATGGCGCTTGCTGACGGAACAGTTCCTGTAGGACAGTACACAAGAGCAGCACTGGTAAATTCAAAAATGGTTGAAGGTGATGCTTCAAATCCACAGGCTATTTCAGATTCTGATATCTCAAAGGCACTTGAAGGTCTGGAAATAAACAGCTGTGCCAATGTAGGTGCGGTTGCATCTGCCGTAGCTGAGGGCGCAAATGAGATAGGAACCGTTTATTACTCAGATACATTCGGATACGAGAACCAGCTTGATATTATAGAAAAGCTTCCAAACAGCTTAACAGGCGATGTCATCTATCCGATAGCAGCCTTAAAGGGAGACACCACCACATCAGATGAGCTTGAAGCAGCAAAGGAATTTATCGCATACCTTCAGACAGATGAGGCAATGTCAGTATTTGAGAAATATCATTTTTCGGTAAATAAATAATGGGACAGATTGATTTTTCACCGCTTTGGGTAACATTAAAAACAGGAATAGTAGCGTCAGTTTTTTCTTTTTTCATAGGAATAGCTTTTGCTGAGCTTGTCATAAACACAAAGGGCAGAGTGAGGGCATTCTGGGATGGACTGCTGACACTTCCTATGGTACTGCCGCCTACCGTGGCTGGATACATTCTTTTAAGGATTTTCAGCACAAGGCGTCCTTTTGGAAGCTTTTTAAGCCATAGCATGGGGATACAGGTAGTACACACGTGGCTTGGCTGTGTGGTGGCAGCAACCATCATTGCACTCCCTCTCATGTACAGAAATGCGAGAGCGGCATTTGAGCAGATAGATGAAAATGTCATATATGCGGCGCGTACTCTCGGCATAAGTGAGTGGAAGATTTTCTGGAAGATACGTCTGCCGATGGCAAAGCCCGGCATCATTTCGGGTGTCACACTGGCTTTTGCCAGAGCTATCGGTGAGTATGGTGCCACATCAATGCTTGCCGGAAATATAGCAGGAAAAACCTCGACCATATCACAGCAGATAGCAATGGTCGTCCAAAGTGGAGACTATGCCACAGCGGGCTTTTGGTGCATAGTAATCATAGCGATTTCGTTTGCATGCCTTGTATCAATAAATATGATATGCGGCAAAAGCAAGGGCATAAAGAGAAAGAGAAAAAATAATGTCGCTCATAGTAAAAATAAAAAAACAGTTGGATAATTTCATGCTCTCGGTTGACATGGAGCTTACGGACGAGGTTGTGTCCGTAATCGGTATGTCGGGCTCAGGAAAGAGTATGACATTAAAGTGCATAGCAGGGATAGAGACACCGGACTCAGGCTTTATATCATTAAACGGCCGTGTGCTGTATGATTCGAAAAAGCGTATAAATCTGCACCCGGGTAAGCGCAGGGTAGGCTATCTGTTTCAGGACTATGCATTATTTCCGACAATGACTGTGATGGAAAATATATGCATAGCAATGGGTCAGCGTAACGAGGAAAAAGTGAAGGGCTGGCTGAAGAGGTATGGGCTTGAGGGCATGGCATACACATATCCCAACCATCTCTCAGGTGGTCAGAGGCAGCGCGTGGCAATGCTTCGCATGCTTGCGGCTAAGCCGGAGTGCATACTGCTCGATGAGCCTTTTTCGGCACTGGATGAGCATGTAAAAAGAAGCATGGAATCAGAGCTTATGGAGATGCTGACAGATTTTCACAATCCTGTTGTTTTTGTGTCACACAATCGCGATGAGGTGTATCGCCTGGCCGAGCGTATCGGAAGCATGGAGAGCGGTGTACTGAGTACAGTCCGCGACAAAAAAGATTTCTTCATGCGGCCTATGTCTGTGGAGCAGGCACTGCTTGTGGGCTGCAACAATATATCAGAGGTAAAATGGCAGGATAAGCATCATTTGCTTGCGGTGGAATGGGATAGCGTATTTGAGGTCACTGATGAGCAGCTTGAACAGACTGCAATGAGTATGGACGGCATATCGCACATAGGTGTTTTCCCACAGGATATTATAATATCTGCAGGCAAAACAAAAACGGCACTTGCATATGCTGATAAAAATATAATCAGGATTAAAGATTATAAAATGATTGAAGAACTGAAAAGCTGGGAAGTATTGTGTAAATTAAATAACGATTCAATAATTTACGCAAGCCTTCCGAGGCATACAGAAGCAAATATGCTTAACAAAAATATAAATGATGAGCTTTATATAAAGAATTTTTATCTGCTTGGATGAGAAGTAAATGAGGACATACTATGATTTACCTGGACAATGCTGCCACAACAATTAAAAAGCCGGATGCGGTATATGATGCAGTACTTGATGCAATGAAGCACTGCGGCAATTCCGGGCGCGGGGCATCGGATGCGTCACTTGATGCGTCGAGGAAAATATATGAGGCCAGAATGTGTCTTACAGAATTTTTCGGAGGAGATGATGCGGCCAGACTCGTTTTTACGGCAAATGCCACTGAGGCACTAAACATTGCAATCCACGGACTGTTTGAGCCGGGGGAGCATGTGATTACGACACAGCTCGAGCATAATTCTGTGCTCAGACCTCTTTATATGCAAAGGGAGCGGGGCGTGGGTGTGGATATTGTACCATGCAGTGATGCAGGCATAAAAAGGGGAATAATTTCCCCATCGGACATAGAGGCTTTAATCCGTCCGGATACAAAAGCCATCGTCTGCACACATGCTTCAAATATCACAGGCAACGTGGTGGATATTAAGTCGATAGGGCAAATCGCACGAAAGCATAACCTTTTATTTATAGTCGATGCATCGCAGACAGCTGGTGTGATTCCGATAAATGTAAAAGACATGAATATTGATGTGCTCTGCTTCACAGGCCATAAGGGGTTGATGGGACCGCAGGGCACCGGAGGACTTTATGTGGGAGAGAGAGCAGATATAAAGCCGTTTAAGAGCGGTGGTACCGGCGTGCTAAGCTTTCTTGAGAACCAGCCTATGGAGCTTCCGACAAGACTTGAGGCCGGTACCTTAAACGGTCCGGGAATCGCAGGGCTTTTAACAGGTGTCATGGAGCTTGAGAAAATCGGCCTCGACAATATATACGCTAAAGAGCATGAGCTGATGCAGGCATTTATGGGAAAAATAAAGACAATCCCGGGAATCAGGATATATGGAGATTTCGATATGCTGCCCGAAAATGGTCTGCACTGTGCGATTGTTTCAGTAAATATAGCTGATATGGACTCGGCGGAGGTGTCAGACATACTTATGAATGAGTATGGCATAGCAACAAGGAGCGGCATACACTGTGCACCGCTGATGCATAAATTCTTTGGAACACAAAATCAGGGTATGGTGAGATTCTCATTTTCATATTATAATACAGTTGATGAGATAAATGAGGCCGCTGAAGCGCTTATGCAGATTGCGGCATTGCGATAAATAGTATTAAACAATTGAAAGGAGCAAAAATGCCACAGGAAATAGTGTTTTGCAAGGGCGGTGGCTGTACTGCAAAACTTGGCCCGGATTTGTTAAGTCATGTTTTAGCAAAGCTGCCAAGGGGTGAAAAAGACAGCAATCTGCTCATCGGATATGATAGCTGTGATGATGCGGCAGTGTACAAAATTTCAGATGACACGGCGGTAGTCCAGACGCTTGATTTTTTCCCGCCGATGGTTGATGATCCGTATACGTTTGGACAGATAGCGGCCGCAAATGCGCTCAGTGATATTTATGCGATGGGCGGCACAGTAAAGACCGCATTGAACATTGTCTGTTTCCCTGAGAAAATGGACCTGAATATACTCGGCAAAATAATGCAGGGTGGTGCCGATAAGGTGATAGAGGCAGGCGGCACACTTGCGGGCGGACATTCTATAGCAGACAGTGATGTAAAATACGGACTTTCAGTCATGGGTACGGTCCACCCGGAGCATATTTACAGCAACAACACAGGGCAGCCGTCAGATGTGCTTATACTTACAAAGAAACTCGGAGTGGGGCTTGTATGCAACGCAAACCGCGTAGGGGAGGCTCCGTTAGGTGCAATTGAGGATGCAGTAAGCTCCATGACCACACTGAATAAGGCAGCATCAGAAATCAGTCATGCTTTCGATATACATGCATGCACAGATGTCACGGGCTTTAGCTTTTTAGGACATCTGAGTGAGATGTTAAATGATGATATAACAGCACTTATAGACTCGATTTCCATACCGGTCATTACCGGAGCACTGCGATGCGCAGATGAGTTTTTCCTCACGGCAGCGGCCCAGCGCAACAGAAACCATGTAGGTGATAAGGTGTGCTTTGCAAAAAATATACCTTTCTCAATGGAGGAGGTACTTTTCGATCCGCAGACCTCCGGAGGACTGCTTTTTGCAGTAAAAGCCTCTGAGGCAGATGCATTTTTGCACGAGCTTAAAGCCGCAGGGCTTCCGGCTGCAAAGGTGGGACGATTTGTTAAGCGGCGCGATGTGCCGATATATGTGAACTGATTTTAATCTGTCATAGCTTATGCAAATTTGCTGACAGGCTGCATGCCCTGCATTCTGAGGGCTGACGAGTTGAAATAACATAGGGAGGATTATAAATATGATAACAGTAAATGCAATAGGGGATACATGTCCAATCCCGGTAGTAAAGACAAAGAAAGCAATCGAGGCTCTCACACAGCCGGATACGGTGGAGACACTTGTGGACAATGAAGTTGCAGTGGAAAATTTAAAAAAGATGGCTGCACAGAAAGGCTATAGCTGCGATAGTAGTAAGCTCGATGACGGAAGCTACAGCGTAAAGCTGACAATTGAAGCTGTAAATGCCGATGAGCTTTCGGATACAGACGAAGCTTTACAGTATACATGCAGGCCGGCCGCAGATAACAGGGTTGTTGTAATCCGCTCTTCATATATGGGAGAGGGCAGCGAGGAGCTTGGCAGTGTACTTATAAAGGGCTTCATCTACGCACTTTCGCAGCAGGACAACCCGCCTGAAACCATGCTTTTCTATAATGGAGGAGCAAAGCTGACCTGTGAGGGCTCAGAGTCACTTGAGGATTTAAAGGAGCTTAAGAGCCGTGGGGTGAAAATTCTTACCTGCGGAACATGCCTGAACTACTATGAGCTGTCAGATAAGCTTGCAGTCGGAGAGGTGACCAACATGTATGATATCGCAGAAAAGATGGCTGGGGCATCTCTTATTGTAAGTCCTTAGAGTTATGCAAGGTGTGAGGTAATGGATAAAAATTTGGCAAGAGAAAAGAAAAAACGGCTAATCATCACCTTCGAGACTACCACAGCACCGTTGAAGCTTGATATCAAGGGCAAGGCATGTGGTATTCCGGGACGCACAATTCCTCTTCCGTCTGTCATATCGGCGGGCTGCGGGCTGGCATGGAGAGCAGAGCTTTCTGACAGGGAGTGCCTCATAGCCTTTATGAAGGAGCATGACATCAGGTGGGAAGCGATGTATGAAATCGAAATGAGGTAACTGATAGTTACCTATATAGCAGGATAACAGGAGAAAAATATGTTTTATTACAATCAGTATGTGAGGGCGCAAAGCCTTGATGAAGCTTATGAGCTTTATCAGAAAAAACCGAATTTTGTGCTGGGCGGCATGCTCTGGCTCAAAATGAAAAATAAGACGCTTGGCACGGCAATTGATCTGTGCGATCTCGGACTTGACCAAATTGATGAGGATGAGAACGAGTTTAGAATCGGTGCATATGCAACACTCAGGCAGATAGAGACACATGAAGCACTGAATGCATATACACACGGCGCAATCGCAGAGTCGGTCAGACACATTGTCGGAGTGCAATTTAGAAATGTGGCAACTGTCGGAGGAAGCATCTGGGGCAGATTCGGATTTTCAGATGTCATGACGATTTTCAGGGCACTGGGAGCAAAGGTGCAGCTTCACAAGGCGGGAATTATGGATTTGGATGAGTTTGCGGCACTTCCAAGAACCACGCGCGATGTGCTTGTGTCAGTAATAGTACCGAAAAATGCAAAGGGCGTAGTATACTTAAGCCAGAGAAATCAGTCAACAGACTTTCCGGTGCTCACATGTGCAGTGGCAAATAGAAGCGGCAGGTATGTGGCGGTTATCGGTGCATCACCATATATGGCAGAGCCTGTGTGGGATGAGGATGGCATACTCGATGGCATAGCAGATGCAAAGACAGACAGTAATGCAGCTTTGACAGATAACTCCGAAAACAATGCAAAAATAGATAAATTTGCTGAATATGTTGCAGAGCATATCCGTTTTGGAAGCAATATAAGGGCAGGGGCTGAGTATAGAGAGATAATCTGCAGGGTGCTTACACGCCGCGCTGTCACACAGTCGCTTGACATCTGCGATGAAATTAAGCACGAGCATTAAGTAGGAAGGAATTCATATATATGGATGTTAAAATAAAATTAAATGGAAAGTTAATAACCGACTCGGTAGACCAGGATATGGTCCTTTTAGACTTTTGCCGCAAGCACAATTGCTTTTCGGTGAAGAGAGGCTGTGAGTCAGGCAACTGCGGTCTTTGTACAGTGCTTCTGGATGGAAAGCCTGTGCTGTCATGCAGCACGCCGATAGGCAGGGCAGACGGCAGAGCGGTGGACACCCTCGAGGGACTTGAGGAGGAAGCTAAGCAGTTTACAGGATTTTTTGCTGCACAGGGAGCGGATCAGTGCGGCTTCTGTAATCCGGGTTATATTGTAAATATTGTGGCGCTTCTGAGAGAAAATCCTGACCCGACTGATGAGGAAATTCTTGAATATCTTTCAGGAAATCTGTGCCGTTGTACAGGATATCAGAGTCAGCTCCGCTCAATCAGAAATTTCTTAAACAGTAAGAAAGAGGGCGCACCTCTTAATCTTGAGGCAGGCGTCTATGGAGAGGATATCGGAAAGGAGTGGCAGGATGAGCACAAATCAAACTAATGAAAACAGCTTCAACCGCGCCAGAAGGGATTACCACGCGGTTGGAAAATGTATACCTAAAAAGGACTCGAGCCAGCTTTTACTCGGAAAGCCGGTATTTACCGATGACATCACACCGCGTGATGCGCTTGTCATAAAGCTTCTTAGAAGCCCATATGCAAATGCAATTGTCGAGGATGTAAAGACAGATATCGCTCTTAAGGTGCCGGGTATGGTCGCAGTATACACCTGGGAGGATGTTCCGAAAAAGCGTTTTTCTATCGCAGGCCAGACTTTTCCGGAGCCGTCACCATATGACAGATTAATCCTTGACCGCCATGTGAGAAGCGTAGGTGACGCCGTCGCTATAGTGGTAGGTGAATCGGAAAAGGCTGTAGACAAGGCTCTTAACATGATAAAAGTAAAGTACACGGTGCTTGAGCCGGTGCTTGACTTCAGAAAGTCGCTGGACAACAAGGTGCTCGTGCATCCTGAGGATGACTGGTCATCCAGCATAGATACAGGCGATGTAAAGCGCAATCTCATTCACCACGAGGAGGATGAGCATGGAAATGTAGACAAAATTCTGTCAGAGTGCGATGAGATTATTGAGCACACATATCGCATAAAGGCAGCGCAGCAGGCATATATGGAGACCTGCAGGGCATATTGTGAGATAGACAGATACGGCAGACTTCACTGTATCAGTTCGACACAGATAGTTTTCCACCTGCGCCGAATACTGGCAAATGCACTTGATATTCCAAAGTCTATGGTGCGCGCTGAAAAGCCGCGTATCGGAGGCGGTTTCGGTGCCAAGCAGACAGCAGTCTGTGAGGTGTATCCGGCATTTGTTACCTGGAAGACAAAGCGTCCGAGCAAGATAATCTACAGCAGAAAAGAGTGTCAGACTATCGCGTCACCGCGTCATGAGATGGAGGTTACCGTGCGTCTCGGAGCGATGAAGGATGGTCATATAAGGGCAATCGATCTATATACGCTGTCAAATGGTGGAGCATACGGAGAGCATAGCACTACAACAGTAGGACTTTCCGGTCATAAATCGCTTCCGCTTTATACAGGAGGCTGCGAGGCAACCAGATTTTCGTGCGATGTTGTGTATACAAACGTGCAGGCGGCAGGAGCATACAGAGGCTATGGAGCCACACAGGGTATATTTGCACTTGAATCAACGGTCAATGAGCTTGCTGAAAAGCTGCATATAGACCCGGTTGAACTTCGTTTGAAAAATATCGTCCGTGAGGGCATGTTTATGCCGGCATATTTTGGCGAGACAGCCAATGCATGTGCACTCGACAGATGCATAATGCACTGTGCGGACAATTTCCACTGGGCAGAAAAGTATCCTGTCCGCGATATGGGAAATGGCAAGGTTCGTGCGGCAGGCATGGCGCTTGCAATGCAGGGCTCATGCATATCCAATGTAGATGTCGGTTCGTGTACCTTAAAGCTTTCAGACTGTGGCACCTACAATATGATGATAGGCGCGGCAGACATGGGAACAGGCTGCGATACAATACTTGCGCAGATGGCGGCTGAGGTGCTCGACTGCGAGCCGGATGATATAACAGTGTTTGGAGCGGATACGGATGCTTCTCCTTATGATTCAGGTTCATATGCCTCATCAACCACATACATTACAGGAATGGCCACACAGAATGCGGCACTTGAGCTTCGTGGAAATATAAAGAAAATCGGTGCACAGCTGCTGGGCTGTGATGCTTCAGAGGTGGATTTCGACGGCAAAGAGGTATATATCATAAATCCGGACGGTGCAGACAATGGGGCAGTTTCCGTAAGTCTTTCCGATATAGCAACAAAATCACAGGTCAACAACACGATACCTGTAGATGTCACCGCCACATATTCATCACCGGTCTCACCGCCTCCGTACATGGTAGGAATGGTCGAGATAGAGCTTGATAAGGAGACAGGAGCAGTTAAAATACTTGATTATCAGGCTGTTGTGGACTGTGGAATCCCGGTCAATCCAAACCTCGCGCGCGTGCAGACAGAGGGCGGCATAGGTCAGGGAATCGGCATGGCACTTTATGAGAATGTCACCTACAATGCCGGTGGTAAAATCGCAGAAAATGATTTCATGCAGTACAAGATACCGACACGACAGGATGTGGGACATATCAACGTCGAATTTGAGACAAGCTATGAGCCTTCAGGCCCATTTGGAGTCAAGTCAATCGGCGAGATAGTTATCAATACACCGGCTCCTGCGCTGGCACATGCCATTTATCGCGCAACAGGTGTGTGGCACAGGACAGTTCCGTTTACCCCTGAGAAAATACTTATGGGAATGGCAGACCCTGACTGGCAAGAGAAGGACCTAAGAGTGAAATGATTCATATCATATACATGGCGGCTGGAAACAGCCGCCGTTTTGGAAGTAACAAGCTGTTTTATGAGCTGGATGGAAAACCTATGTACAGGCATCTGCTTGAACGTTTGGTAGAAATTAAAGATAGATATAATAAATTGAAATCAGACAGCCCGGTCATAGATATAACCGTCGTTACACGTTACCGGGAAATACTGGACTACTGCGCATGTATCCCGGATTGCCATGCAGTCTTAAGTCCGGACAGCGAAAAAGGCATATCCTACACCATAAAAGCAGGAATTATGGCGGTGCAGGAGCAGAAAAAGACCGAAAAAAACAGTGGCTCGTTACATAATACAGCCGAAACAGAGGACTACTACATGTTTGCAGTAGCTGACCAACCATATTTAAAAAGTCAAAGCGTGATTAAATTAATAGACAAAGTACTTAAAAATAAAAGAAATATGAGATTGGTTTTTTCGCTTCGCTGTGGAGATACCGTAGGCAATCCGTGTGTATTTCATTCATCGCTTATCCCGCAGCTTTTATCACTGGAGGATGATAAGGGTGGCAGAAGTGTGGCAAAGAAGCATGACTGTGTATATGTGGATATCGCAGATGAGCGTGAGCTGATGGATATAGATACCTTATCAAATTCAAAACATACCGTGACATTATAAAAGCTATTATGAAGGCTATTATGAAAGAGCACTGTATCAGTGCATACCGAATGTATATTTTATTCAAATTCCCATATACTACCTCCAAAGCATGAATGCAAATGCAAAAAAGTAACCGGAGGACAATAAAGTGAAAATCACAGGATTGACCAGAAGAGTAGATTCCCTCGGCAGAATAGTCATACCAAAGGAGCTTCGCAGGATGCTGCATATAAAAGAGGGAAGCCCACTGGAAATATATATGGATGCGGACGAGACGATAGTGCTAAAGAAGTATTCGCAGGTTGGAAGCCTGAAGAATATATCACAGGCATATGCACAGAGCCTGTCAAAGGTAACAGGAGCCATGGTATGTGTGGCGGATAGGGATGAGATAATAGCGGCAGCCGGCAAAAACCACAAAAATTATATAGGCAAGGCTTTGTCAAAAGAGCTCGAGAATATTATGGATAAGAGAAAAAGTGCATTGTACAGTAAAAAAGACGATACCCTGATACCTGTGGTAAAGGACGATAAAGCTGACTGTGAAGCGCAGGCAATAGCAGTAATAGTGCATGATGGTGATAGTGCGGGAGCCGTTATACTGTGTGTTTACGATGAAAAAGCCGATAAGTCTGAGATTGCCGAAAAGCTGGCGGGTGCAGCAGCAGAATTTCTGTCTGACCAGCTTGGCTAGAGATAGCAAAAGCATTGTAAAAAACTATTTACTTGACTACAACAGTAATAAAGATGTAAAATAGCTTGATAAAGGGAGCAATTAGCTTCCTTTTGTGCTATAAAGGTATAATAGAAAATTAAGCAATTATTAATTATCTGATGTAGAGGCATTGTAGTATAATAGACAGTACATATTGGATATAGTTGTCAATTATCTATAAAGTATGCCGATATACAATGGTATACCGATAGTTTGGAGGTAACGTTTAGAAATGGCAAAACAGAAAAAGAAAAAGAAGAAAAAGCAGCATCGCGTTTTCTGGTTTTTCATAAAGCTTCAGATTTTTCTGATGGTACTGATTCTCGGTGGATTATGCTTTTATTACTTTGGAGGCTATGCAGACAAGGTTGCGAAGCTTCACTCAGAGGCGGTAGAGCTCGTGCAGAAATCTGACAAAAACACATTTTTACCGGCGCGCACGAGTACACTCTACGATACAAACGGTGATGAGATATCCGAGACGGCCACTACCAAAAAGGCTGACTATGTGAAGTATGAGGATATACCGCAGAACTTCGTAAACTGCATGGTCAGTATCGAGGACAAGAAGTTCTATAAGCACAATGGTGTGGACCTAAAGGCAATAGTGCGTGCCGCAAAGTCAATTATAAAAAACAAGAGAATTACCCAGGGTGGCAGTACCATCACGATGCAGCTCGCCCGAAATATTTATCTGGATACGAACAAGAACTGGCAGCGAAAAGTCAAGGAAATGTTCATAGCGATGGAGCTGGAAAAGAAATATTCCAAGAACGATATTATGGAGTTCTACCTGAATAATGTCTATTTCATGAACGGATATTATGGTATTCAGGCAGCGTGCCATGGCTATTTTAACTGTGAGCTTTCGGATCTTGATTTGTCGCAGACTGCCTTTTTGTGTGCGATTCCGAACAGCCCGACATACTATGACCCGATAAACAACAAGGATCATACATTGACACGTCGCAATCTTATATTGAAAAATCTAAGGGAAGATGGCAAAATCACACAGCAGGAATATGAGGCCGCCATAAACGAGGAGATAACCCTCAATATGCCTGAGAAGGATGACACGGTCAAGTACAATTATGTGGATACCTATGCATATTTCTGCGCTACGAGGGCGCTCATGGAGAATGAGGGCTTCAAGTTCAAGTATTACTTTGACTCAGACGATGAAGAAAAGGAGTATGATGCTTCATATGATGAGATGTATTCATATTGTCAGAAAAAGCTCTACTCAGACGGTTACAAGATTTATACATCGATTGATCTGACTATGCAACAGCAGCTTCAGGATTCAATTGACCTGACGCTTTTGGACTTTACAGACACGACCGATGATGGCACATTTAAGCTGCAGAGTGCTGCAACCTGTATAGACAACGACACAGGCGAGGTGGTTGCAATAGTTGGTGGACGAAGCCAGGATGCGGTCAGTCATACGCTAAACCGTGCTTTCCAAAGCCATCGTCAGCCGGGAAGCTCAATCAAGCCGCTCATTGTGTATACACCATCATTTGAGCGTGGTAAGACACCGGATACCATCGTAAATGACCACAAGTTTGATGGAGGACCGTCTAACTCGGGTGATTCATATTACGGTGATGTGACTATCAGGTTTGCCGTTCAAAAGTCACTGAATACTGTAGCATGGCAGCTATATGATGAGCTTACGCCAAAGGTAGGCTTACAGTATCTCAAGGATATGAATTTTACCAATATTGTAAAGGATGACTATGTCACAGCAACAGCACTTGGAGGTTTTACAACAGGTGTATCCACACTGGAGATGGCATCTGCATATTCAACACTTGAGAACGATGGAATGTACAGGAATCCGACATGTATTAAGTCGATTGTGGATTCTGACAACAATATCATATATACATCATCGCAGAAGGATACCGTCATATATACAGAGACAGCATCACGTATGATGACAGATGTCATGACAGATGTTATGAAATCAGGAACCGGACGTAGCGCTAATCTGGACAATGGCATGCCTTGCGCCGGCAAAACCGGAACCACAAACGATAAGAAGGATGGCTGGTTCTGTGGCTTTACCAGATACTACACCACATGTGTATGGGTAGGCTGCGATATGCCTGAGACAGTCAAAAAACTGACAGGAAGCTCTTACCCGGCAGAAATATGGAAGAACTACATGGATCAGATACATGCTGACCTTACACCAATAGATTTCCTGCCATATGCCCAAATATCGGATGATTATCAGGACAGCCAGGAGACACAGGATACACCTGCCGATGACCAGACGCAGAATAATCCTACAGATCAGACTGTGACCACACCTGATGCAGGAACCACCACACCGGATAAGACAACAACAGACACGAATAAGACAGATGCTGCTGGTGGCAACACAGGTGGAAATACCGGAGACAATACAGACGGAACAACAGGCGGAAATACCGGAGAAAACAACGGTGGTAACACAGGCGGAAATGGTGGACAAAACACCGGTGGCAACACAGGCGGAAATACCGGAGAAAACACCGGTGGCAACACAGGTGGAAATAGTGGTAACACCGGTGGTAATACAGGTGGAAACATCGGGGACAGCACAGGTGGAGCTACCGGTGGTACCACCGGAGGCGAAGCAGCCCAGTAGATTTTTCTTTGCAGTGCTGTCGGGAGTTGTGTTCTTTGCAGCATACGCACCTGTCACGATAGGAAACAAGATGATAGATGCGCTCATATATTCAGTGACCTACAACGGCTCATACCTTGCAGTAGAGGAAATTATCACAATCATAGTGATATCAATCCCACCGGTTAAGAAGGCGCTCGACTATGTGAAGCAGATGGCGAACAGCCGGTAGATAATCTATATTTAAATAATTAAAATATGTAAAAAAGAGCAGAATAGGTAGAAATACTTGTCCTGCTCTTTTTAGTATTCGAAAAAAGTAAAATAAAACACTCGAAAAATATAAAATAAAACATTAGAAAAATACAAAACAAAACACTCGAAAAACATAAAATAACCTTGTATAATCTGTGAATTAAATGGTATAATAACCATGAAGGGAGCAGATATTTATGGAATATATAAGCAGAATTGTTGATGATGTGATAGATAGAAAAACAGAGGCATTTAATGCAGTGAGCATCACAGGACCAAAAGGATGTGGAAAGACAAGAACAGCAAGAGAACGATGTAAAACTGTTATTGAATTTCAGGATGAAGACAAGAGAGAGGGGTATCTTGCAGTAGCAGAAACTGCACCTAAGCTCTTTTTAAAGAATCCTAAGCCAATACTGTTTGACGAGTGGCAGGATGCCCCAAAGATATGGGGAACAATAAGAAAAGCGTGCGATGACAATCCGGAGAGTGTAGGAGAGTTTTATCTGACAGGCTCATCAAGTAAGAAGATTAATACACCCCATACAGGTACAGGACGAATAACAGAGGTTACGATGTACCCTATGACTTTGTTTGAGACAGGAGAATCAAACGGAAGCATATCGTTGTTTAAATTATTAGAAGATGAAGCATATGATATTGATGGACTTACCACAGATATAAAGCTTGAGGATTTGTTTTTTGCGGTCTGTAGAGGTGGATGGCCGAGATGCATGGCACTTTCAAAGGACAGTGCAAAGCTTGAAATAGCTAAGGATTATTATAGGCAGATTTATCAGAAAGACATATCAGCGATTGATGGAGTAAACAGAAATCCGGAATGGGCAAGGACACTGCTTTGGTCGTATGCCAGAAATATGGCTACTACAGCAAAACGCAAGAATATATTTTCAGATGTAAAAGCCACACAGAATGTTACAGATGTAACGCTTTCTTCATATATAGATGCTCTGGAGCTATTGTATGTTGTAAAGGATATAGATGCCTGGACACCGCATTTGCGTTCGAAAACAGCTATCAGAGCTGCCAAAAAGCATATATTTGTTGATCCCTCTATAGGATTGGCTGCGCTTGGTGTTAATCCGGACTATTTTATCAACGATTTGGATCTATTTGGGCATGTATTTGAAAATATGGTGCTTAGAGATTTACTTGTATTTGCTGAAAAGCACAATGCCAGAGTGATGCATTATACAGATGATATGGGCGTAGAAGCAGATGCAGTCTATCAGTTGGAGGACGGCCGTTATGCGCTTATTGAAATAAAAACCGGGGTGAACAAGATTCCGGAAGCGGAAAAATCCTTGCTGCGATTCAAGGATATTATCTTAAAATATAATGAGAAAGCATTGGAAAAAGAAAAACATCCACGTGATGTATATAAAGAACCATCGGCACTGATTGTGATTTGCGCAAATGCAACCATGGCATATACCACGGAGTCAGGAGTTCGGGTTGTGCCGGTTGGGTGTTTGAGAGATTAATATAGAGCAGACTGTAAAATTGAGCTGACCACTCATAATTACAGTCTGTTTTTTAGTGTATATTATTGTCACAGTGTAAGGGAGCAGGCGGGCAGAAAATTGCCCATCCAATGAGTTTGTACGAAGCTGCTTAGAGGCTGTTGGAATTGTAATAGGTACACAGTAGCGCACGTGCATGGAAGCACGGGCGAGGCGTTACCGCGCCAAGGACGGCGCGTAAAAGCAGGCTGCGTCAGGCATAGAAAACCTGACTTACAATTCTTACAGCCTCTTGGCTGCTGGTAGGAGACGTTTTGGATGGGTAATTTTCTGCCCGCCTGCTCCCGTACCATAAAAAATGAAAAATAAAAATACTTTGACTTGACAACTATTTTAAATGTGATATACTTTCACTGTCAAATGATTTGATGATGAAAATATTTGACATGCAAACTAGTGCAAATATACCAGCACATAAAACCGAAAATAAACACAGAAAAAGGAGAACAGAAATATGTTGGAGAAAATCAAGGAAATCGTAGCAGATCAGTTAGGAATCGACGAGGATGATATCAAATTAGAGTCAAACTTCAAGGAGGATCTTGAGGCAGATTCATTAGATCTTTTCGAGCTTGTAATGGCACTCGAGGAGGAGTACGGAGTAGAAATCCCTTCAGAGGATTTAGAGAAAATCGCAACAGTTAACGACATCATTGAGTATCTTAAGAACAAAGGTGTAGAGGCTTAAAAGACATGGAAACAAGAATAACAAAGCTTCTTGGAATCAAATATCCGGTCATTCAGGGTGGCATGGCATGGGTAGCAACCCATGAGCTTGCCAGCGCTGTGTCCAATGCAGGCGGACTTGGCATCATCGGAGCAGGCGGAGCCCCGGCTTCATGGGTAAAGGAGCAGATAGTCGCTGCAAAGAAGGAGACAGATAAGCCGTTCGGAGTCAACCTCATGCTTATGAATCCGGAGGCCGATGAGATAGCAAAAATCATCGCCGAGGAAAAGGTAAAGGTAGTCACCACCGGCGCAGGAAACCCTGCAAAGTACATGGATATGTGGAAAGAAGCAGGCGTCATCGTAATCCCTGTAGTTGCAAGCGTAGCACTCGCAAAGCTCATGGAGAGAGGCGGGGCAAGTGCGGTAATCGCCGAGGGAATGGAGTCAGGCGGACATATCGGAGCACAGACTACCATGACACTTGTGCCACAGGTTGTTGATGCAGTGAGCATCCCTGTTATCGCAGCAGGCGGAATTGCAGACAACAGAGGCTTCAATGCAGCATTTGCACTCGGTGCAGAGGCAGTCCAGATGGGTACACGCTTTGTCACCGCAAAAGAATCGATAGTACATGAAAACTATAAGCAGAAGGTCATTAAGGCCAAGGATATAGATTCCGAGGTTACAGGAATGAGCACAGGCCATCCGATCAGAGTGCTCAGAAACAAGATGACCAGACAATATCTCAAGCTGGAAAAGGAAGGAGCTCCATTTGAAGAGCTCGAAAAAATGACACTTGGCGCACTCAGAAAAGCCGTTGTAGACGGAGATACCGTATATGGCAGCGTCATGGCAGGTCAGAGCGCAGGCCTCGTAAAGAAAGAGGAAACCTGCAAAGAAATCATTGAGGATGTAGTGGGACTGAACAAATAGACAGTATTCACTTTTACATGCAAATTTAAGGATACCGGGCCGCCTGCAAAGCGTGGCTTACGGTATCCTGTCAGAAATAAGGAGAAACCGAAAATGGGTAAGAGAGTATTTATGTTTCCCGGACAGGGCTCACAGTACATAGGAATGGGTAAGGAGTTTTACGATACAATGCCAAATGCAAAGGCAGTAATCGACCTTGCCAGTGAACAGACAGGCTTGGATATTCCGGCATTATGCTTTGAGGAAAATGACAAGCTGAATATTACAGAGTACACACAGATATGTATGCTTGCAGTTGAGGCAGCTATATATCAGGCAATCATTGACAAAGGTATCACACCTGATGTCACAGCTGGATTAAGCCTTGGGGAATATGGTGCTCTCATCGCATCAGGAGCCATGACTATGGCAGATGCATTTGCAGTTGTCAGAAAAAGAGGAATCTACATGCAGGAGGCAGTTCCTACAGGTGGAGCCATGACAGCGGTTTTAGGACTTGATCCGCAGGTCATTGAGGATATCTGCAAAAAGACAGCAGATGAGACAAATTCAGTGGTATCGGTAGCCAACTATAACTGCCCGGGACAGATTGTTATCACAGGAGAAAAGGCAGCAGTAGATGCCGCCGCAGCAGCATGCAGCGAGGCAGGCGCCAAGAGATGCGTACCGCTCAAGGTCAGCGGACCTTTCCACTCAGCAATGCTTAAGGGTGCAGGCGAAAAGCTCGCAGATGCACTTGAGAGTGTAGAAATCCACGATATCAAGGTGCCATATATCACAAATGTCACAGCAGACTATGTGAAGTCACCGGCAGATGTCAAGGATTATCTGACAAAGCAGGTTTCATCGTCAGTACGCTGGCAGCAGACCATCGAGCGCTTTATCGCAGACGGTGCAGATGAGTTCGTGGAAATCGGACCGGGACGATCACTCAGCGGATTTATGAGAAAGATAAATAGAGACGTAAAAGTCGTAAACATAGACAAACTGGAGGATTTTGAAAAGTATGTTAACAGGTAAAAATGCCCTGGTTACAGGCGCAAGCCGCGGAATTGGAAGACAGATAGCTCTTACACTTGCCGCAGCACATGCCTTTGTAATAGTAAATTATAATGGTTCAAAGGAAAAGGCAGATGCCGTTGTTGCAGAGATAAAGGCAGCAGGCGGTGATGCAGTTTCTTATCAGTGCAATGTATCTGATTTTGACGAGTGCCAGAATATGATAACAGCGCTCATCAAGGAGTACAAGCACATAGATATCCTCGTAAACAACGCAGGAATCACAAGAGACGGTCTCATCATGAAGATGAGCGAGGCAGACTATGACGCAGTGCTCGACACAAACCTTAAGGGTGCGTTCAACACAATCCGTCATATGTCACGCTATTTCTTGAAGCAGAAATCAGGAAGGATTATCAATATTTCATCAGTTTCCGGCATACTCGGAAATGCGGGACAGGCCAACTACAGCGCCAGCAAGGCAGGAGTTATAGGACTCACAAAGGCTGTAGCCAGAGAGCTTGCCAGCCGGGGAATCACAGCAAACGCAGTGGCACCGGGCTTTGTAGAGACAGAGATGACAGATGTGCTTGCCGATGCGGCAAAGGAGAATCTTTTATCACAGATTCCGCTTGGCAGACCGGGAAACACAAAGGATATCGCAAACGCAGTATTATTTTTAGCATCAGATGCAGCAGGCTACATCACAGGCCAGGTGCTGTCTGTTGACGGAGGAATGGCAATATGAGTAGAAGAGTAGTTGTAACAGGACTTGGAGCAGTAACACCAATCGGAAATAATGTGGACGATTTCTGGACATCGGTAAAGGCCGGAAAAATCGGATTTGACCACATCACAAAATTTGACACAACAGATTATAAATGTCACATTGCAGCAGAGCTTAAGGACTTTAACCCACAGGATTTTATGGACAGAAAGGCTGCAAAGAGAATGGAACCATTCTCACAGTACGCTGTAGCTGCTGCAAAGCAGGCAATTGATGACAGCGGACTTGATATCGAAAAGGAAGATCCATACATGGTTGGATGTGCCATCGGTTCAGGTATCGGAAGTCTTCAGGCTATGGAGCGAGAGACACAAAAGCTTTATGAAAAGGGACCAAACAGAGTCAATCCTCTGCTTGTTCCGCTTATGATCTGTAACATGGCAGCAGGAAATGTTTCTATCCAGTTCGGTCTCAAGGGAAAGAGTATCAATGATGTAACAGCCTGTGCTACAGGAACAAACACAATCGGTGAGGCATACAGAAGTATTCAGTACGGTGAGGCTGATGTGATGGTAGCCGGTGGTACAGAGGGCAGTGTATGTCCTATCGGAATCGCAGGATTTACAGCACTTACAGCGCTTTCTACAGTAGATGATCCGGCAAAGTGTTCACTTCCGTTTGACAAGAACAGAAGCGGCTTTGTAATGGGTGAGGGCGCAGGAGTAGTTATCCTTGAAGAGCTTGAGCATGCAAAGGCAAGAGGTGCAAAGATTTATGCAGAGGTAGTCGGATACGGCTGCTCATCTGATGCATACCACATAACATCTCCGCAGGAGGATGGCGCAGGTGCAGCAAGAGCCATGACCAATGCCATGAGCGATGCAGGTGTCACACCGGCAGATGTAAAATACATCAATGCTCACGGAACAGGCACACATCACAATGATCTCTTTGAGACAAGAGCAATCAAGCTTGCGTTCGGTGATGAGGCTGCAAATCTTAAAATCAATTCAACAAAGTCTATGATAGGACATCTGCTCGGAGCAGCGGGAGCTGTTGAGTTTATAACATGTGTGAAGGAAATCCAGGATGGATTTATACATAAGACTGTTGGCTATGAGACTCCTGATGAGGAGATTGACCTCAATTACTGCAAGGACAGCTATGAGGAGCCTGTTGAGTATGCACTGAGCAATTCACTGGGATTTGGTGGACATAATGCAAGTATTCTGCTCAAGGCTTATAAATAATTTAGGGGCTTCGCGCATTTAGGCTGTGAGGTCCGGTGGAGCACACAGTATATTCCTCATAAAAAATATGAAGGCAGTCACGGCATTTTGCACGGACAGGCTGTGATATGGTGCTAACGCTTCATGCTATTGGAGTGGATGAAACGCCGTGACAGTTCATATTTTTTATTCAGAACACACTGTGCGCTTCCCGGCTCCACGTTGCGGAGCGCGAAGCATGTAGATAGTTTAGAGCGAATTGAGAAAGGATAGATGTATATGTCAATTATGAATACGCAGCAGATTATGGATATTCTGCCGCACCGCAGTCCGTTTCTTCTCATTGATACAGTTGAGGAACTGGAGCCGGGCGTAAAGTGTGTGGCTAAGAAGAATGTGACTATGAATGAGCCACATTTTATGGGACATTTTCCGGGAAATCCGGTGATGCCGGGAGTGCTTATTATTGAGGCTTTGGCGCAGACCGGTGCAGTTGCCATTCTTTGTCAGGATGAGTGGAAGGGCAAGACTGCATATTTTGCAGGCATCAATAATGCCAAGTTCAAGCAGAAGGTGGTTCCGGGAGATACTCTGGAGCTGACCACTGAGATTATAAAGGTTAAAGGTCCTATCGGTGTGGGCAAGGCTGTTGCCAGGGTAAACGGCAAGGTTGCCTGTATGGCGGAGCTTACATTTGCAATAGGTTAATTGCATAAGGAGACATGATGAAGTTATTCAAGAAGAAAGATAAAAATATAGAAGCTGAAGAGACTTTAGCAAAGAACGCTGAGAGCGCAAAAACAGCCGCAGATGGCAAAAATGCCGGTGCAGCACAGGAAACAAAAGAGGATGTCCCTGAGACAATTGTTTGTCCCAAGTGTGGCAAGACTGTGCTCAAATCAGTTGTAAAACAGCACAAATACGTCTGCTATGAGTGTAATTATTATTTCCGTGTGCGTGCTAAAAACAGAATCAGAATGGTTTCCGACAAGGAAGCATTTGAGCCATGGTTTACAGAGCTTACAACAGGAAATCCTCTCAATTTCCCTGAGTATGAGGAGAAAATTGCAAAGACTCAGGAGAAAACAGGACTTTCTGAGGGCATTGTCATCGGTAAGACAAAGATTTACGGTGAGGAGACAGTGCTTGGTGTAATTGATTCAAGATTTATGATGGGAAGCATGGGTCATGTGGTTGGTGAGAAAATCACAAGCGCATTTGAGCGTGCCACAGAAGAAAGACTTCCGGTTATATTATTCTGCTGTTCAGGCGGTGCCAGAATGCAGGAGGGTATCATTTCACTGATGCAGATGGCAAAGACCTCAGCCGCAGCAAAGCGTCATTCAGAGGCAGGACTTTTATATGTGCCTGTACTCACAGATCCTACAACAGGTGGTGTGACAGCCAGCTTTGCAATGCTTGGAGACATCATTCTTGCAGAGCCAAAGGCACTTATCGGTTTTGCGGGTCCTCGTGTTATCGAGCAGACCATCGGACAGAAGCTGCCTGAGGGCTTCCAGAGGGCAGAGTTCCAGCTTGAGCACGGCTTTGTGGATATGATAGTTGAGCGTGAGGATTTAAAGAAGACTCTTTACAAGATTTTACGTGCTCACAGACCTACCACTGGCTATGCCAATTTTGACCCGCTTCACTCAGACGACAATTACGAGCCGACAGAGCTTATGAAGGAGCGCGAGGCAAAGGCTAAGCCATTTAAGGTATGGGATAAGGTCAGCGCCGCAAGACAGATTAAGAGACTTGCATCGGTTGACTATATGGACTATATCTTTGATGAGTTTATGGAGCTGCACGGAGACAGATATTTCCGCGATGACCCGGCTATCGTAGGTGGAATCGCATATTTAGACGGTCAGCCGGTCACAGTTATCGGTGTTCACAAGGGAAAAGACCTTGAGGACTGTGCAAAGAGAAACTATGGTATGCCATCACCTGAGGGCTACCGCAAGGCACTGCGCCTTATGAAGCAGGCAGAGAAATTCAACCGTCCGATCATAACCTTTGTCAATACATCAGGAGCTTATCCGGGAATGGAAGCAGAGGAAAACGGACAGGGTGAGGCAATCGCAAGAAACCTTTATGAGATGAGCGGCATCAAGGTGCCAATCCTTTGTCTCATGATAGGAGAAGGCGGAAGCGGCGGAGCTTTAGCTCTTTCTGTAGGAAATGAAGTGTGGATGATGGAAAATGCCACATACTCAATCCTCTCGCCTGAGGGCTTTGCATCTATCCTCTGGAAGGACGGAAAGCGTGCAAAGGAAGCCGCAGAGGTAATGAAGATTACAGCACACGACTTAAAGGAGCTTGATGTCGTGGATGATATAATACCTGAGTTTGGCGGAGCCGACGAGGATGCCCTTTCATCAATCGGAAACTACATGAAGGGCAACATGAAGAAATTCTTGGAAAAAGAAAGCAAATTGACAAAGGACCAGCTCTTGGAGGAAAGATACAAGCGTTTCCGCAAGTTCTAGTCCCGGAAAGGAAATTCTATGAAGATAGTTGGAACAGGAAGCTGCCTGCCACAGAGAGTGGTCTCAAACGATGACCTGGCAGCCATAATGGACACATCTGACGAGTGGATCAGCTCGCGTACAGGAATAAGAAACAGACACATTGCAACGACTGAGACAACCACCTCACTTGCCTGTGATGCAGTAAAAAGTGCGCTGCAGGATGCGGGGATTGACGGAAGTGAGATAGACTTGATAATAGCGGCAAGCGTATCCACAGACAAAATCGTTCCATCGCTCGCATGTCAGATTCAGGCTGAGATAGGTGCAGGCAGTGCAGTGGCATTTGACATAAATGCCGCATGTTCAGGCTTTTTATTCGGGCTTGCCACAGCGGATGCATATTTTAAGACCGGCAGATTTCACAAGGCAGTCGTAGTGGGAGCAGAGGTTCTTTCAAAAATAATGGACTGGAATGACAGAAGCACCTGTGTACTTTTCGGAGACGGAGCAGGAGCAGCCGTTGTGACAGACGAGGGCGATGCTTTTAAGGGCTTTGTACAGGGCTCGGACGGAAAAGGCGGTGAGGCGCTTGACGGAGACAACCGTCCCGTAGTCAATCCGTTTACCGACAATGGAAAGCAGTCTGCACTCGGTGGCTATGTCACTATGGATGGTCCTGCTGTATACAAGTTTGCGGTAAAGACAGTGCCAAAGGCTATAAATGAGCTGCTTGATGAAATCGGCTGGAGCGTAGATGATGTGGATGTCTATGTGTTGCATCAGGCCAATATACGTATTATTGAGTCGGTTGCCAAGAGGCTTAAGCAGCCTATGGACAAATTTCCGACCAATTTACAGCAGTGTGGAAATATTTCTGCGGCAAGTGTGCCGATTTTGCTTGATAAAGTCCGCAAAGATGGTATGATAAAGCATGAGGAAAAAATAATTTTATCAGGCTTTGGAGCAGGACTTACATGGGGAGCTTGCGCCATAGAGTGGCAATAGAAAGAGGTATTTATGACGGCAGATGAAACTTTAAATGAATTATTGGTGTGTCTGTTCAAGGATTTGACAGAGATAGAGGGCAGATGTCTGATAACAGACGAATTTTCTGATATTTCTATCAACGATATGCATATAATAGAGGCAATAGGAGTCGATGAGCCAAAGCGCTCCGGCACCGTAGCCAAGCTTATGTCTATCACTCTGGGCACGCTGACAAAGGCAATAGATGGTCTCACCCGCAAGGGATACGTGAACCGTATCCGCAGTGAGGAGGATAAGCGTGTGGTAAAGCTCTCACTCACCGACAAGGGAAAGAGTGCATACTATCATCATGAGCAGTTTCACCGTCATATGATAGAGCATATAAAGGACGATCTTTCGGACGATGAAATGAAAGTTCTTATAACTTCACTTGCAAAACTCTCGGATTATTTCAAGGTAGTATATTCCGATGATGAGGAGAATCAGTACCAAAACTGGGATAATATAAATGAAGATAATAAATAAAATGAATTTTTTTTATATAAAACTTTCAAAAATTACTTGATTATAGCAATAGATTTATATAAAATAAACTTGTTGATGTGAAAAATAATTTTGTAAAGGAGATATAAAAATGAGCTATGTTGATGAAGTACTCGAAGTAGTAAAGAAGAAAAACGCAGATCAGCCTGAGTTCTTACAGGCAGTAACAGAGGTTCTTGATTCTTTAAGACCTGTGATCGATGCAAATGAGGAATTATACAGAAAGAATGCGATTCTTGAGAGAATCACAGAGCCTGATCGTCAGATCATGTTCCGTGTTCCTTGGGTAGATGACAACGGACAGGTTCAGGTAAACAGAGGTTTCCGTGTACAGTTCAATAATTCCATTGGACCATACAAGGGAGGTTTAAGACTTCATCCTTCTGTAAACCTGGGTATTATCAAGTTCTTAGGTTTCGAGCAGGTATTTAAGAATTCTCTTACAACACTTCCAATCGGTGGTGGTAAAGGTGGTTCTGATTTCGATCCTAAGGGTAAATCTGACAGAGAGATCATGGCATTCTGCCAGAGCTTCATGACAGAACTTTGCAAATATATCGGAGCAGACGTTGACGTACCGGCCGGAGATATCGGAACAGGTGCAAGAGAGATCGGCTTCTTATTTGGACAGTATAAGAGAATTCGTGGATCATACGAAGGTGTGCTGACTGGTAAGGGTCTTACCTATGGTGGATCTCTTGCACGTACACAGGCTACCGGATATGGTCTGTTATATCTTACTAACGCATTATGGAAAGATCATGGTATGAGCCTTGAGGGAAAGACAGCAGCAGTTTCCGGATCTGGTAACGTTGCTATCTACGCAATCGAGAAGGCACAGCAGCTCGGTGTTAAGGTTGTAACATGTTCTGATTCTACAGGATGGATTTATGATCCAAACGGAATTGATGTTGCTCTTCTTAAGGAAGTTAAGGAAGTTAAGCGTGCCCGTCTTACTGAGTATGCAGCTGCTAAGTCAACTGCTGAGTATCATGCAAAGCAGAACGGTGAGCATGGTGTATGGCAGTACAAGGTAGATCTTGCTCTTCCATGTGCGACTCAGAATGAGTTAGACATTGAGGATGCCAAGATGCTTGTTGCTAACGGTGTTACATCTGTAACAGAGGGTGCTAACATGCCTACAACTCTTGAGGCTACAAAATACCTTCAGGAGAACGGAGTACTCTTCGTAGGTGGTAAAGCTGCCAATGCAGGTGGTGTTGCTACATCAGCACTTGAGATGAGCCAGAACTCTGAGAGACTTTCATGGACATTCGAAGAGGTTGACGGAAAGCTCAAGGGCATTATGGAGACAATCTACGCTAACATCAGTGATGCTGCTAAGAGATACAATGCAACAGTTGGTGGAAAGACTGACTATGTTGCAGGTGCAAATATCGCAGGCTTTGAGAAAGTAGTTGATGCTATGCTTGCACAGGGTGTTTGCTAATCTGTAGGCACTTATTGAATAATGACTATAAAAACCCCTCCCACAGATAGAAGTCTGTGGGAGGGGTTTTGTAATAATATTTCAAAGAGAAAACTAATTTATTTTTTATTAGCAAATGCTTTAATACCGCCTGCTACGAAAAGTATAGAGGCGATAATAACGCCGGACACAAGCACAATAGCGTAAACATTGGCATTCACGCAGATATTGGAAGTCCAGTCAGAAAAATTCACGGACTTTATAGTGATTTGTCTGGTGCCAAAAATTAAAAACTCGCATATGTCATCGGCAAAAGCTGTCCAAAACGAAACTATCAAAACTATAATTGCGGATTTTATAAATCCGTTTGCGTTTAAATATCGTGCATCAAAGAATATGAGCCAGGCTGCAAGTACAAAGACAAATGCTATAATACAGCCGGCCTTCATTCCGGCAACATCGTTTGTATGACCACACACCTCAATGATTGTGAGGAAAAGCCATAAGGTATCCCACAGCATAGTGATAAGAGCTTTTTTGTCTGATAAAGCAGGTGGAAGCTCAATTCCTCTGATGACAAACGGAAAAAGAACAATTGATAATCCAAATATAGTTGGAACAGACCAAAGCATAAATTCATTTGAACTATACATTCTGTCAACAAAAAAGAATATCAAAAGCAGAGCAAAAACACAGCAGATTATGCATTTGGTCAGTTTTTTCTGCTGTGCCATAAGTGGAACAACTGTCATTGCAGCTACAAGAAGCATAGATGCTGTTACCACCGCAAAGGTATTTAAACCACCGCCATTTGACAGGCATACTATGAATGTGATGAGTATTGGGATAAGCAGTAATCCGGCTATTATGACTCCGGTCTTGTAGGCGGCAGATTTTTCCTTTTTCTCATGTTGCTTTAATACACTGTCGGCCTCTTTTTTTATCATTGAATCAATAGAATCGTTTTTTAGCTCATTGTATGTATTTTGACATTTTTCACAAGTCTTAAGGTGTTTTTCAACAAGCCTTTTGCTTGAGGGACTGCATACATCGTCATAGTATAGTGGGAGTAAATCCTGAACTATATTGCAGGTTTCATCGGTTGATTGTGTAATTGGATTATTCATTTCTATCCATCCTTTCTTTGATTTTCAGTCTGGCTCTATGGTAAGTTACCCGTGCCCAGTTCTCTGTTTTTCCAAATATCATGCCTATTTGGGAGAATGGCAATTCACCAAATATTCGAAGCTGAAAGACCTCCTTGTAGGGCTCATCAAGCTCGTGCAGTATAAGATGAATCTGAAGAGCTGTATCTTTATTTTCCAGGCTTTTTACCATATTATCGGGTTGTTCTAGCTGCTCTTCGTCAAGCTCTGTAAATTTTGTGCTTTTTCGGCATTCGTCCATTGCCAGATTTCTTGCTATGCTGCAAAGCCAGGTCTGTTCGCTTGATTTGCCGGCATATGCCTTCTTTGCGGTCATGGCCTTATAAAAAGTATTCTGGGTAATTTCCTCAGCCTGATGTTGATTTTTTACAATTGTCATTACATATGAGTATACTTGCAAGTAATAGGAATTGTACAATTTCTCATAATCCAGAACTGTCACCTCCTTTGTTCATAGGTTAGACGTAGAAAGGATTGTTTTGTTACAAAAAATTTTAAGATTTTTAGATTATATCATAAAAGGTAGTTATAAGGCAGGTGGAAATAAGCATATATTTACAGACCAAGAGCTTTACGAAGAATACAACCTTACTGATGAAGAAATAAATATCATAGAATCAGTCATCAAAGGACGAAAATAACAATACCAATACCCTTTGTCATGTGGTAAAATAAAGAAAACCTATTATGAAATATAAGGGAGGATTGGACATGAAAATTTTGAAAAGTATTCTTAATTATATTCCATTAGCCACGTTTATCATATTTGTGGTTACTGATGGAATTATTTCTTTAACATCGGCATTAATTTTTGTTATTTCCACGATTGGTCTACTGATTAATTGGAAAAGAAAAAAACCAGCGATGAAGAATTAAGAAAATTCCAATTTATCAATTACAGGTGACATTGAAAGAGTCAGCCCATTCAAGGTGCTGGCTCTTTAAAAATTACATTCTAATAAATTGCACGACAACTTATAAAAAATATGCTCCACATTATAAAAATAATCTTGACATACAAGCCTCAAAGGATTACTATAGTTAGCGTAAGCTAATTAAATAATTATTCTTCAGGGCAGGGTGCAATTCCCTACCGGTGGTATAGCCCACGAGCCGCAAGGCATGATTCGGTGAGATTCCGAGGCCGACAGTAAAGTCTGGATGAAAGAAGATGCGAATATGATATATGCAGAGTATAGATAGCTGGGTTTTAGATTCAGTTTCAGATATAGATACAGCACATATCATAGTTATAACAGATATCTACTCTGGAGTGTTTTGATACATTCCAGATTTTTTTATCTCAAAATACCTTTTGACACTCTTATCATGAAATGCAGTTAGTGCATATTTTTTTGAGATTATGATATTTGAAATTACTAGGCCCTGAACATTAATAGTTTGGGGCTTTTTTAGTGGGCATATAAAGAATATGCAGAAAGGAACTCAAATGACTGATGAACAATATATGAGAAGGGCGATTGAGCTTGCAAAACGCGGCATGGGATATACCTCGCCAAACCCGATGGTCGGAGCTGTGATTGTAAAGGACGGCAGGATAATCGGAGAGGGCTGGCATGAGAGATACGGAGAGCTGCACGCGGAAAGAAATGCGTTAAAGCATTGCAAGGAATCGCCACAGGGAGCGGATATGTATGTGACTCTCGAGCCATGCTGTCATCATGGCAAGCAGCCGCCATGTGTGGAGGCAGTGATAGAAGCCGGTATAAAAAGAGTATATGTGGGCTCGGATGACCCGAATCCGCTTGTCGCCGGGGGAGGTATCAAAATCCTTAAAGAGCATGGGATAGAGGTTGTCACGCAGGTGCTTAAAGACGAGTGCGACAGGCTGAACGAGGTATTCTTTTACTTTATACAGACCAGACGTCCATATGTCGCTATGAAATATGCCATGACGATGGATGGAAAGATAGCCACATATTCAGGACTATCAAAGTGGATAACAGGAGAAAAAGCGAGAGAACATGTGCAAAACCTGCGCCACAGATATAAAGCCATAATGGCAGGAATAGGAACAGTGCTTGCAGACGATCCGCTGCTTACATGCAGAATCGAGGGCGGAGTAAATCCAATCCGCATAATATGCGATACGCACCTTAAGCTTCCACTGGAATCGCAGATAGTAAATACTGCAAAGGAAGTGCCAACGATTGTTGCAGTCAGTGAGCGATATCGTGAAAACGCACAGTCAGAAGCCTTACCTGATACTGAAAAAGACAGTATAGAAGAAAACAATAATTATCAAAAAAACAGAAAAATAACACGGCTTGAAGAAAACAGAATAGAAATTCTGTATGTAGCTGAAAAAAACGGTCATATTGATTTAAATGACCTCATGCAAAAGCTCGGCGAAAGAAGCATAGACAGCATTCTGCTTGAGGGAGGCGGAATACTCAACTGGTCAGCCCTTAAGAGCGGGATTGTGAATAAGGTATACGCTTACATTGCACCAAAGCTTTTCGGCGGAGCGGATGCAAAAACTCCGATAGAGGGAATGGGAACCGACTCACCGGCACATGCCGTGATGCTTGGAAGCAGTAAGGTGACAAAGCTTGGTGATGATTTCCTTATCGAGTGTGATGTTGTGTAATTGATGTAATTGTTACTGTTTCGCCTTGGTGAGACCGGAAACAATTTGCCATGTAAATTATGCAAATGAGTGTGAGGAAAATATAGAAAAAGAAAGGCGATACACAATGTTCACAGGAATAGTTGAAGAAGTTGGAACAATAGATACAATTTCACGTGGAGCAAACTCAGCAGTACTTACAATCAGAGCTGAAAAAGTGCTAGCTGGAACAAAGGTCGGAGACAGCATAGCGGTAAACGGTATCTGCCTCACGGTCACAAGGCTCATGCCACATGCTTTTACAGCGGATGTCATGCACGAGACGCTAAACCGTTCATCGCTTGCAAATGCGATGAGAGGAGCACATGTCAATTTGGAGCGTGCGATGGCGGCAGATGGCAGATTTGGCGGGCACATAGTGTCGGGACATGTTGACGGAACAGGCAGGATTGTGGAGGTCAAAAAGGATGACAATGCCATCTGGTATACAATACAGGCCACACCACAGCTCATGCGCTATATAGTCGAGAAGGGCTCCATCACAATCGATGGAATAAGCCTCACAGTCGCAAAGGTGGCAGAGGATAATTTCTCGATATCAGCGATACCGCACACAGTAAGCCAGACTGTTCTAAAGGACAGAAAGGTGGGAGCTGTCGTGAATCTGGAAACAGATATCATAGGAAAATATGTTGAGAAGCTGTTGTTTAAAGGGCAGTCGGATGGAATAACAGAAGAAATGACAGGAACACAGACAATTAAGGAAAATGCACTGCATAAATCCGGCGAAAATAAAAAACAACCGGATGGAATAACAAGAGATTTCCTGGCAAAATACGGCTTTTAACATAAAAGAACAGGTATCGTGCGGGTTTGCGAATGTGCGTGGGGCTGAATGGTTAAAAATTATGTAATTGAACAGCTTAAAATCATAAGAGAAAGGACATAAAATATGAAATTCAACACAGTAGAAGAAGCACTTGATGAGCTTCGTGCAGGGAAAATAATACTTGTCACAGATGATGAGGACAGAGAGAATGAGGGCGATTTCATCTGTGCGGCAGAATTTGCCACAACAGAAAACATCAACTTTATGGCGATGCACGGCAAGGGTCTGATATGCATGCCGATGTCGCAGGAATATGTAAAGAAGCTTTGTTTTCCGCAGATGGTGCAGGAAAATACAGACAATCATGAGACAGCATTTACAGTATCAATAGACCATGTCTCAACAACCACAGGCATTTCCGCAGCAGAGCGCTCAATCACCGCAATGAAATGTGTCTCTGATGACGCAAAGCCTGAGGATTTCAGACGTCCGGGCCACATGTTTCCGCTTCTTGCAAAGAAAAACGGCGTACTGGAGAGAAACGGACACACAGAGGCAACAGTCGATTTATGCAGGCTTGCAGGACTAAAGGAATGTGGGCTGTGCTGTGAGATAATGCGTGAGGACGGTACCATGATGCGCACAACAGAGCTCATGGAGCTTGCAAAAAAATGGGACATAAAGTTCATCACAATAGCGGCACTTCAGGAATACAGAAAGATACATGAAAAGCTCGTTGACTGTGTCACAGAGGTAAAGCTGCCGACCAAATACGGCGACTTCAAGGCATATGGCTTTGTCAACAGATTAAACGGAGAGCATCATGTGGCACTTGTAAAGGGCGAAATCGCAGATGGAAGGGATGTGCTCTGCCGAGTACATTCAGAGTGTCTCACAGGAGATGTATTCGGCTCACAGCGCTGCGACTGCGGCCAGCAGCTTGAGGCGGCCATGAGACAGATAGACGAGGAGGGCAGAGGAATACTGCTCTACATGCGTCAGGAGGGCAGAGGCATCGGCCTGATAAATAAGCTGAAGGCCTATGAGCTTCAGGAGCAGGGAATGGACACACTCGAAGCAAACCTGGCACTCGGCTTTGCCGGAGATGAGCGCGAGTACTATATCGGAGCCCAGATATTAAGAGAGCTCGGCGTACACAGCCTGCGCCTTCTCACAAATAACCCTGACAAGGTATACCAGCTCTCAGAATTTGGTATGGAAATCAGCGAGCGAGTGCCAATCCAGATGAGCGCCACCGCGCATGACCTGTTTTATCTGAAAACCAAGCAGAAACGCATGGGACACATACTCTCATATTAGTACACCGCATCGAGCGTTTTTGCAATGTGTGCGGGGATTCTGAATAGTAACAAATTCTAAATAGTTAATAATTGCAGATAAACTCATCTGAGTAAAAATAAAAAACATAAGGAGAACAAAAATGAACGTAATCGAAGGAAAAATGACACAGGATGGAATCAAGGTAGGAATCGTAGTAGCAAGATTCAATGAATTTATCACATCAAAGCTCTTAGGAGGAGCAAAGGACGGACTCGTAAGACACGATGTGCCGGAGGAAAACATAGACGTAGCATGGGTGCCGGGAGCATTCGAGATACCACTCATCGCAAAGAAGATGGCAAAAAGTGGAAAATATGATGCAATCATCTGTCTCGGAGCAGTAATCAGAGGCGCAACAAGCCACTATGACTATGTGTGCAACGAGGTATCAAAGGGAATCGCATCCGTATCACTCGAATCAGAAATCCCGGTAATGTTTGGAGTGGTTACCACCGAAAACATCGAGCAGGCAATAGAAAGAGCCGGAACAAAAGCCGGAAACAAAGGATATGACTGTGCGCTCGGTGCAATCGAAATGATAAATCTCGTCAGACAAATCGGATAATATAATTATATAGCATAATGGCATTATAACATTATGGCGCTATAGTGCTATGGTGCTATGGCATTATAGTATTATAGCATAATCCACCGAGGTTCAAATATCTTTGATATTTGGACCTCGAATACTTATTATATGTGATATATCTGAAAACTGACACATATGTTAATTGTCATCATGAGATATCGTAGTAATCCACCAAAAAATAACTTTCAAACGCAAGCTTGACAGCGTGTTGTCAAGCTTGCAACCAACCAATAACTAAAAAAACGCAAATCTAAAATCGTAAAATACTGTCACAACGTAAGTGGCGTAAGCGCCGGGCATCCGGCAGCGCACACGCACTCCCGCGCAGGCGAATAGCGAAGCTGCATAGAGACTGTAGAATTATGCCCAAGAAAAACAGAAATGCCCGGCCATGGACGGCCGGGCAAGGCGTTATGCGCCACGGACGGCGCATAAAAGCCGGTTTCGTCAAGCATAGAACCACCCCAAGGCATAATTCGTACAGTCTCTTAGCAGCGTAGCGTAGCAGGCGCGGGAGTGCGTGTGCGCTGCACGGATGCCTGGCGCTTACGCCACGCCCTCCCCACACAAAAAAGAAGAAAAATTTAATATCTAAAGAATTGCACGAAAAATCTGTATATAGTATAATGATAGTTCAGGAAAACAAAACGGAGGACCATGAATTTTGATAGATATACATTGCCATTTATTATACGGAGTGGACGACGGCTCAAAGTCGCTCGAGGAATCGGTAGAGATGCTCAAGATAGCCAAAAAACAGGGCATCACAGGCATAATCCTCACACCGCACCTGCGCCATGGAATGTTTAAGCATCCGCTTGAAAAGATAGAGCGACACTATAAAAAGCTGATGCCATATGCAAATAAGCTTGGAATAGAATTAAAGCTCGGCACAGAGTATCATGTGGCAACCGATATGATAGATGCCTTTCATGGTGGGCTGTGTCATACACTGGCAGATACACAGTATATACTCACAGAGTATTCACATTCCAGCGAATACTCGTTTGTATACAAGATGACGCGCGAAGCTATATTTGCAGGATATATACCGGTGATAGCACATGTAGAGAGATATGAGTGTCTCAGTGATATAAGCCGTATAGAGGATTTGCAGGAGCTGGGAGCGCTCATACAGGTCAATGCAGACTCAGTGCTCGGCATAGATGGCAGACACTTCAAGAGATACACAAAGAAGCTTTTGAAGGCAGGACTTGTTGATGTAATAGCAAGCGACAGCCATGGTACAAAGGAGCGCGTCTGCAACATGAAAAAATGCTATGAGTACGTGGCAAAGAAGTTCGGTGATGACTATGCGCAGGAAATCATGCAGACCACACCGGAAAATATAATAAACGGAAGATAATCAGTGTAAATGCGGGGATACGTAATGGAGAGAGAACAGGATTTTGACAACGAGATAGAGATAGACTTAAAGGATCTGTTTCTTGAGATAATTTCATATTGGCAGTGGATAATTCTTGTTACGATAGCAACAGGTGCAGTGGCATTTGCGATAAGCAGATTTATGATTACACCTATGTATGAATCTACATCTGAGCTCTATGTACTTTCAAAGAGCACATCAATCACAAGCCTTGCGGATATCCAGACAGGCACCAGCCTGACAAATGATTACATAGTTGTAGTAAAGGGACGTCCGGTGCTGGATCAGGTCATAGAAAATCTGAATCTGAATGAGAGCTACAAGACACTTGGCGGCAGGGTGACGCTTGATAATCCGTCCAACTCGCGAGTACTCAATATAACAGTAACGGATCCCGATCCGCAGATGGCAAAGACCATAGCAGATGAGATAGCAAAGGTCGCATCAGCATATATAGCGGAGAAGATGAAGCAGGATCCGCCGACCATCATCCAGAGCGGATATGATGATGGAGGCGCGGTAAGCCCTAATATCGGCAAAAACACAGTGATAGGAGCCTTTGCGGGAGCATTTCTGTCGATTGCGGTTATAGTGGTTTCTTATCTGTTCAATGATACAATCATAGATACAGAGGATGTGGAGAAGAAGCTCGGCATGAACGTGCTTGGTACACTTCCGCTTGAGGAATCGGAGGATGACGGAGAGCAAGGAAAGGGCAGAAAGCATGGCAGAGGCCGCCACAGAAAGAAAAGAAAAAAGAAATCGGCTTCAGCATAAGGAAGCCTGTATCAGGAGATGGGCAGATGGAATTAGTAAAATTTGGCAAGCTAAAAGAACAAAGCTATACGATGAAGGAATCACTTCGAGCTTTGAAGACAAATATACAGTTTTGCGGGGATGATATACGCACGCTTCTTGTGACAAGCTCTGTACCAAATGAAGGCAAAAGCACCGTGGCACTTGATCTGGCGCGGTCGCTTACAGAGTCAGGAAATAGAGTGCTTTTCATAGATACTGATATGCGTAAATCAGTCCTTGCAGGGCGTCTGCGTGCCACAGCGGCAAGTGGAGGGGAGATATGCGGATTGTCGCACTATCTTTCCGGTCAGAGACGTCTTGAGGAAGTGATGTATGGCACGGAAATACCGGGCCTTTTTATGATATTTGCAGGACCGTCTGTGCCGAATCCGACAGAGATTCTCGAGAAAAAATACTTTCAGGAGCTTCTTAATTTCGGCAAGGAGCACTTTAACTACATAATTATAGACTGTGCACCGATAGGAGCTGCCATAGATGCGGCAGTTGTAGCAAAGTATTGTGACGGAGCTATAATAGTGATAGGACAGGGCATGGCGAGCGCCAGGATGATACAGAGTGTGAAAAAACAGCTCGAGGCATCGGGAGTGAGGATACTGGGAGCTGTGCTCAACAAGGTAAACAACAAGAAAAACAGCCATGTCAGTGGGTACTATGGCAATTACTACGGCAGCTATTACGGGCAGTCGGATAAAGCATGAAAAGCATCGATGTAGAGTTAGGAAAATCAAATATGCTTCCGCTTATTGCAAGCCAGCAGTTTTATGCTTCGTGGAAGGTCTTTATCAGGGAGCTTTTGCTCAATGCCATGGATGCCTGCAATGTGCGGCAGGCACTTGAGTGGAGCTGGGGCACGGAGTTCCTTGAGATGGAGCAGGCAAGCCAGATGCGCGATGTCAGGGCCATATATGAGCCACGCATAGACATCACGTACAGCAGTGATACAAGACTGTTTACGATAGAGGATAATGGAATAGGCATAAATGAATATGACCTGGAGCACTTTATCGCACAGATAGGGGCAAGCTATTATACAAGCACAGATTTCTTCAATCAGCAGCTGAAGTATGAGCCGTATGCTAACTATGGCATCGGGCTATGCTCGTGCTTTACAGTCTCAAAGGCTGTGCTCATCGAGTCGAAAAAGGATAAGGTCATAAACACTGCCTGGAACATAAGCAATCCGCAGGATACCGCACCGGTCATGGCAAAGTGGTTTGGAGAGAGCGGCCAGATAGAGTATGTCATATCGCAGAAAAAGACACCGGGCACACGCATCTCTATTCCCGTAAAACCATCATATGCGCCGTATATAGATCTGGACTTTATAGTAGAAACCATAAAGCACTATATGCTTACACTGCCTATACCTGTAAATATCAGGTGTGATACGAAGGAGGTATGCCTGTCACAGCCAAAGGCAAAGTGGAACTATCCGATGAATGAGCTTGTTGGCATGAATATCATACGAGTGGATAACAGCCTGCTTGAGGGCTATGTTGCCATATATCATCCAAAGCACAAGGGGTATTTTCATAAGTCCACGCTGTACCAGCAGGGAGTTCTTGTCTCAGATGCTACAGACATACTGGGGCTTGCACCATCATGGATAGACAATTTCTCATATCAGCTCAATATCAAAAAGAGGTTTTTAAATATAAGCATATCAAGAGACGGAGCAGCTTTCGATGAAAAGCTCATAGAGCTCCGCCAGTATATAGGACAGATTATAATAGATGCCTTTGGGCAGAGCCCGCTTACACTTGGCCAGTATCTGTCAGATGGCAGAAAACGGCTGGTATGTGAATACGAGGCGGAAAACGAGCTGGTAAGCAGAGCTGTACAGGTGCTTGTATATATAAAGGAGCGCGAGGTAGAGGTCCCGGTGAGGACAGTAATAAACGGCTTTATCGGGCGGAAAATAAAGATAGCTTTCATGCAGAGGGCACTTTTTGCCCACTATAGGGAGAACTACCCTTATGATTATGGTCAGTTTATTGACAAGTACGATATCATAGTATTTGAGCAGAATATCAGAGCCTTCTGGCAGTTTATGACACCGTATATCACATCGATGGAGTATGTTATGGGTGACATGCCGGGCATCATATACACGGATGTATCGGCAGACCTAACCGTGGCAAAGACAGCAGCATCGTTTAGAAACGACTACGTGCTAAGACCGGAGTATTATGATCTGGACCCTGTATTTTGTCTGGTGTCAAATGAGCTGACAGACCCGATGGAGCTGGTGATAAATACTCACAACCGCAATGCAATGCTTTTGCAGCGCGCCGAAAAGTACAAAAAGGTAAGGATTGCAAGAGCTGTGATCATAGAAAATATCAAGCAGAGGATACTGGGCAATGCATCCAAATGGAACAGTATCATAGATTTTGGAGGCGAGCTCGTGCACCAATATGAGCTGGAAAAGCCAATGAGCCTGCAGGCACAGTGGTGCCTCGAGAGAGATTTCCCGGATGAAATCAATGCGTATATAGCAAATACCTTTACAGATAGGGAAATCGCAGATTACGGGCTTACAAGTCTTTATTTTACAAGGAAGGACTTTATAAAGTGGTGGATGGCACCATAGGTTGTACCGCCATGACATATATTATCAAACACTTATTGAAGCATGAATAAGGAGAACATGAAAATGGAGATATTAGACTTAAACAACGAAGAAGACACAAAAACAACCGATGAGATGGAGCCAAAAAAGCCGGAGGAAAAAACATCACCTGTCAAGGAAATCTTAAGCTGGGTGTTAACAATCGCATTCGCCATTGTAGCGGCAATACTCATAAAGAACTATGTCATTATAAATGCAAATATTCCGTCAGGCTCGATGGAGAATACCATACAGATTGGAGATGACATATTTGGCTTCAGGCTCGCATATACATTTTCAGACCCAAAGAGAGGGGATATAGTCATATTCAATGCACCGGATTCGCCTTCTGAGAAATACATCAAGCGTGTAATAGGTCTGCCGGGAGAGACAGTCACCATAGAGGACGGCCGGGTGTATATAGACGGTGAGGCGCTTGAGGAGGATTATCTCAAGTCAAACCAGAGCGGTGAGGATCCGTGGACAGTAAATGCCGGACCTTACGAGTTTAAGGTGCCACAGGACTCATATCTGCTGCTCGGTGACAACAGAAATGGCTCATCAGACGCAAGAGTCTGGGAGCACACATATGTGTCTAAGGACGATATACTTGCAAAAGCGATATTCAGATATTACCCGTTCAACAGATTTGGAGCGGTGAAATAAGCTGTAAATCAGGATATAAAATAAAAATAGAGGTAAAGTAAATGCCAAAGACAGAAACAGACATTGAAAAACGAAATAAATATGGTATGCTGTGCGGTATAGTCGGTATATTTTTAAACCTCATACTCTTTGCCGGCAAGCTCTTTGCAGGAATGTTTAGCGGTGCAATCTCGATCACTGCGGATGCATTCAACAACCTGTCAGATGCAGGCTCATCAATCATCACGATAGCGGGCTTCAAGATGGCGGCACAGAGAGCCGACGAGGAGCATCCATACGGACATGCGAGGATGGAGTATGTGGCTACACTGGCAGTTGCAGCAATCATACTCATCATGGGCTTTGAGCTGTTCAGGGATTCCTTTGGTAAAATCATAAAGCCGCAGGACATAGAGTTTTCGTGGCTTATTGTAGCGATACTACTGGCATCAATAGCCGTAAAATGCGTCATGGCGGTATACAATTTCTATTTTTCAAAAAAGCTTGATTCATCAACACTCGAAGCGACAGGCAGGGACAGTCTGTCAGACTGTATCGCTACATCTGTAGTACTTGCAGCCACACTCATAGCGCACTTTTTGGGACTCAATCTGGATGGAATAGGCGGTGTATTTGTGTCATTGTTTATATTCTATTCAGGAATATCATCCGCCAGAGAGGCAATAGACCCGCTGCTTGGAGCAAAGCCGGAGCCGGAGTTTGTCGATAGACTTAAGGAGATGGTACTGGACTTTGACAAAAACATACTCGGTATGCATGACCTTATGGTGCATGATTATGGACCGGGACACAGGATAGTATCGTTTCATGCAGAGGTGCCGGAGGACGGAGATATGGTCGAGCTGCACGATATAATCGATAATCTGGAGCGCAGGATACGAAGGGAGCTGGGCTGTATAGTGACCATCCACATGGACCCGGTAGCGATAGAGGACGAGGAGGTAGCCGGACTGAAGGCCGAGGTGCTCTCCGTGATAAAAGGGCTTGATTCGCACATAAATATGCACGATTTCCGTATTATCAGAGGTGATACACATACGAATCTGGTTTTTGACATTGCAGTTCCATTCGGCTATATCACCTCAGATGATGATATATGCAATGCAATACAGGAAAATGTCAGGAAAAAGCTTGGAAAGAATTACTATACCGTGATAGAGGTAGACCGCGACAATTACATAAATATATGACATTGTAACTGTAAGATGCTTAGAAGGTCTGTAAGATGGTTATAGGGGGATTTTAAGGAATTTAATATATGCAATACGAAACGATAAGAGCAGCAATATGCGATGATGAAGAATTTTTTCGGAATGAACTTAAAAAATTCGTGAGTGAATACGGAAATGAGATGGATATTAATGTAAGCATCGATCTCTATGATAATGCAAAAGAACTCATGAATAATTTATTTTCTAAGAGTAAGGAATATGATTTATTGTTTCTTGATGTGGAAATGCCCGGTATGACAGGTATTGAGATGGCTGATGCATTAAGAAAAATCGACCAATGGGTATGTATCTCATTTGTGACGAGTTATGATGCATTTGCGATACAGGCATTCAGACTTGATGCACTTGATTATGTCATGAAACCGATAAAATATACACAGGTAAAGCACATTATCGAAAAAGCAAAAATTCAGATTGATTATCGTAAAAATGCACAAAAAGCGGAAAAAAGATATCTAAAAATTAAATCCGGATATGAAGATGTTCTCATAGACCTTCAAAATGTATTATATATAGAAAAACGCAGGAACCAGTGTGTATTCCATAAAATTGATGAGGAAATAAGCTGTTATGAGCCTTTAAAAAATGTATATGAAAGATTGGATAATGATGTATTTATGTATACACATCAGGGGTATATAGCCAATTTTAATTACATTAAAGAAGTAAAAAAAGATGTGGTATGCTTTGGACGAGGCATGGAGGTTCCTTTGAGCAGGAAATATCATGATCAGATAAAGGAGCTTCATATGAACAAGATAAGGAGAGCATATAAGGAGCAGGAACTTAACTATAATTAGGGAGCTCTGCCTTTACGCTAAAATATCCGCTGGCATAAGAAAAATCAATGTGTCCGTTAAGGTTGGAAACGACTTTACGGACATTTTTTATGCCTATTCCATGAGGTAAGACCTTGTCATTTTTGGTAGATGTAAATTCACCATTGTTTTCTATAATATTTCCGGAGTAGGAATTTTCAATAACTATATTCATATAGGATCCGGTCTGGGTGATGGAGAATCTGATCCAGCCATGTTCACACTCAGAGGCTGCTTTTATCGCATTATCAAACAGATTACCTATTATGGTCGTAATTGAAAAATCGTCAATATTAATACCGGGTGTACTTATATTAATTTCGCATCTGATATTTTGTGACTTTGCCTTGTCCTCTTTTTCAGCTATAAGAGCTGAGACGATATGAGAGCCTGAATCTACAGCATTTGTCAGAGAAAGGTCTTCAGAAATATTATGAATATATTCATGAATTTTCCTATCATTGTGCTGTGAAGCATAACCATCAATTACTATCAGATGGTTTTTCATATCATGTCTTAAAGAATGGAGCTGATTTAATTTATCGTCGAGCTGGGCAGAATATACCTGTTCCATTTTATCAAGTTCAAGCTTGAACCGATAATTAGTGTTTTCTTCAATGACTGCCAGAAATTTATCATATAGTGAAATACATATGATAATAAGTACGAAAATAATGGCAAAAATAGCTGAAAGCATATAGGATTTTGGAAGTGAGTAGCAGATGTACAAGGTTATGTAACTTAACAATAAACAAATGCCTAAAATAGTGATATTGAAGAGTAGCAAGTACATGTTTTTGATAGTATTTGATTTGAAAAGATTGCAATACAGGCAATAAACAACGTAAGCTATTATTTCCACAAGAATGGATTTGTAATCCTGATAGATCACATTATCATATAGCAATTGAGCATCAGAAAATAGCAGGCTATGTAAAAAGCATATAATAGCAGATGCTATATGGAGTAATATCTCAAATTTTATAAGAATTATAATACTTTGTTTAAGGTTAAAATCAGACAGGTAATAAAGTGTCAATAAGAAAAAGACGTTAGAAATAATTAAGTCAAATCTTGATAATGGAACGATAGAGTACAGTGAAGCAAGTGTAAAAACTATTATTTTTCTTTTTATGGAAAAGACAGTATGCATATTATTTTCTGAGAAGCGAAATAAAAACAGTACAATTATAAGATTGTTAATTAAGGAAAAGTAAAGTTTGTAAATTAAATACATACTTGCAGCCTCCATAAAGATTATATTTGTATTATAAATAAAATAAATCAAAGATTAAAGTATTTTTACGATTTATTGCTAAATAGCACCGAAATCTTACCAAATAGCATTAAAGTATTGAAATGGTAAATATATGGTGATAGGTTTAATTTCGAAAGGAGGCATGTGAAAAAATACAAGAGGACAAAAGAATAATTGAGTTTGAGATAGCCGGTTATAATTCACAAATATTTATCTCGGTTCGTAATAGTTATGATATGGAGAGTATTATAAATCAAAAACAAAAGTTTATTACTACAAAAGAGGATAAGCTGAATCATGGTATTGGGTTAGAAAATGTAAGGAGAACTGTAAAAAAATATGATGGAGATATGAGAATATCTTAGGAAAATGAAAGATTTATTGTAACAATAAATATATAATAATAGGAAAAAAGTTATATAAAAAAGTAATCAATATGTCGTTCATACCTAAAAAGTGTCGTTCATGCCATAAGGATTGCTTTTTTTGTGTATAAAAGAGTATAGTGAATATGCAAAGATAAATAAGGGAATAGCACCGGTATTCATTTATACAGGAGCTCTATTAGGAGGATGGGCATTAGGACATATTGTAGGATATTTTGCTGGTTAAAGAAAGGAAACAAAATGGACAACTTTAAAAGATTAAGTATGCAAGAATTATATGATGTAGAAGGTGGAATATTTGGTGTAGATGATGCTATATTTTGGACGCTTGTTGCGGCTGGCTTTGCAGGCGGCATAGCCACTGGAGTTAGTCGAAAAAATAGAAAGGAACAATGCTATGAATAAAAAAGTTGGGCTTCCAATGGGTGTTGCAGTAGGAACGGCAATTGGTGTAGCAATTAGTGTTGTAACAAACAATATAGTGATGTTGCCAATTGGAACTTCATTTGGCTGTGCCTTGGGAATAGCATTGGGTTCTAAATCTGATAAAAAAGATTAAGTAAGTGATATTGATATAAATGCCAGAACATATTTCTGGCATTTATATTGAAAGTAGCGATAGCGAAAAGGAACAATAAATGACGAAATACTATTGTATAAAACAACACGATATAACCGACTGTGGAGCGGCATGTCTTGCAACAATCTGCAGACAGAACGGATATAAAATTGGGATAAGTAAAATCCGTGAAGTTGCAGGAACAGGAGCAGGCTTAGGGTATTTAGCAACAAGATAATTTTATAAAATAAGACGAGGTAAAATATGGAAAGACTATTGTTATTTTGTGGTGTATGGATAATTATTGTGCCTATATTGTTTCAAAATAGTTATTTCGAAGAACATAAAAAATGTACATTATCTATGCAAATTATTGGATTTTTTGCATTTTTGATGGGAATATTACATTTCTTTAATATTGTGAAAAAGGGACATTATTTAGATGTTGTTCTGTTCTGTGTCCTATTTGTATGGGTGGGGAAATTATCATATGATAAAATAAAAAATGAAAACGCAAAAATCATTAGAACTGCATGCTGCATCAGCATTACTTTGGAAATTTTATCGTTAGTCATTGTAGTGCAAGATATAAGAGAAGTTGCATCAGCAATAGTTATTCTTACGTGTTCATTGATAGCTCTTTCTGTATTTCAAAAAAGAAACATTGCAGAATAAAAGTCAATGAAAGCAGAAATGGTAATGAAAAAAGAAAACAATAAATGGTATATTGGCTGGATAATCTTTCCGGCCTGGTACTTGATAGGAAAAAAATATATCATATTGCCTGTTATACAATCGGTATTTGAAGCAATGAGTTATTCGGATGCGTATCTGATAACAAACTATTTATGGAATCTTATAGCTATAGTTATTTTATTCAGCCTTTATGGAACAGGGATTTTAAGAGATATAAAACAGATAAGACAGTATGATATCAAATCAATAGCTTCGGGATATATCAAATCATTTGCTGTAATAGTATTGTTTACAATATTAGGTGGTATTATGCAGTTTATTTTGTCATCCGGAAATAATGAGCAAAGCATAAATGAAATTACGCTCAGAATGACAATGAAAGAACATTATTGGGCTATTATGATTCTTTCTGCATTTATAGGACCAATATTAGAAGAATTGATTTTTAGATGGTTTATATTCAGCTCTATCAATAAAAGGCTGATAATCAAAGTGATTATATCATCAGTATTATTCGGATTAATGCATTTTATACCATCTATAGCTGCAATAAGTTTAAATGAGCTTTGTCTGCAAGCAATACAATATGTATTAGCCGGAATTGCGTTTTGTCTGGTTTATATAAAAAGAGGAAATGTTGTTTTTGGGATAGCAGCTCATATGAGCATCAATTTGATGCATAATTTAATGTATTTGGTTAATCAATGAATGCCGCATTTTAAAAGCTTGTTTGGTGATGGAAATTTATTAGATATAAATTAACCATAATAGTAGTTTGTGTCAAATGGCACCGAAATCATGCCAAATAGCACATATATATTGTTTGTTTTTTCTTATGATGGTAGTATGTATAGCAAACAGAGATACTGATAACACTGTTAAAGCTTCAAAATTTAATAAAGATGTCTGTATAAATATGGTAAAAAATGAGGAGTACAAAGAGATGAAAAAAGAAAACAATTATATATCCACTGATATGAATCATAAAAAGCTAATAGTTGGAGTCGTAATAATTCATGTTTGTTTTATGCTCATAGGGGCTAGTGGTATTATTTCTACTTTAAAAGAAAAAAATATATTTTATGGGCTGCTGATAAATATGATTTATCAGTTGACTTTAATTATCATGATTGGAGTGGCAATGAAGCAATATTTGATTACTTCATTTAAAAAATTCAAAGCTGACAGAATTTCTGTAAATATAAAAAGAGTTTTGGCAGGTGTGGGAATTGCATACTTGTTAAGCGGCATAGCTAGAATTATTCAAATGACAATGTGTTCAAATATATCGGTTTCGGCAAATCAGTCAAACGTTAGTGGATATTTTGTGTATTATCCTATTTTGTCTGTTATCATGAGTGTAATTATGGGACCTTTTACAGAAGAGATGATTTATAGAGGTATATTGTTTCGATTTTTCAGCAAATATGGAGAACTGTGTGCAGTATTGGTGACAGGATTTTTGTTTGGAACAATGCATATGCTTTCTTCATTTGGAAACACAAATATACTACTATTTTTATGTCAATGGTTAGACTATTTTTTGTCAGGAATATTTTTGGGATTTATTTATAAAAAATACAAAAATATCTGGATAAATATTTCAATACACGGCACTTGGAATCTGATTGGTGCTGTAATGATATTAACAAAAATAATGTTAACAAAATAATATGAACAGACCAGAATATTGAAAGAGGTGATTTACATGCTGTTATCGTGTATTGTTGGTGGTATATGTGGGATTATTGTAGTTTTAGCTTATTCCCATTTAAAAAAAAATGAGTAATTAGTATTGCATAAAAAATTAATGAGAATCTAAAGGGGGTGAATTATATGCAAGAAATCATTAGCTGGTATATGGAACATAAAACTTATGGAAATATATTAATTATAGGGATAATTGGACTTATGCTATACAATATAGGATATGGAGTAGGTACCGATATTTACAGAATTTTTGGTTAATTGGTAATTGGGTGGTGATGCACAAAAGTAATGGCATCAAATTTTATGTTTGATGTCATTACAATCAAAGGATAATTATGAGGAATATACATGAACAATAAAACTGGTGTATTTTTTATATATTTGAATTTGCGACATATTCTGCAAAATGTAATTATTGTGGTAAAATATTTAAAGCAACGTACTGGCCATTTTTAATAAGTAAAGCCAGTGCTAAGGTGGCATGTGAGGGAAAATTACATAATCATATAATTAATTCACATTATGGAAATTTATAGTAAGGATTCTATGGGAATGTTCAATGAAAAGAAACATATCAATATCTTATCGGACAATTTGTGCAGGGATTTTTGTAATCATAAGTATTATAATACTTGCGATAAATGGAATTTCATTATTCAAATATGATAATGCCACGGATTATGAAAAGTCAGCTTTGCGTCCGGGTGAGTATGTCAAGTTCCAATTAAAGGATTATCTGTCCAAACCGCTTGATGAATACAATTCAGACGTTTCTTCAGGACAGTGTGAGGTAGAGGTGACATTTTTCGGAGATTACTATGTATACAATATTCCATACATGGATAATACTTATGTGAGAGTAAAGGTATACGATAAGAATCTGGAAGAACAGTTAGAGGGAAAGGTTGATTTAATTGGTAAAGTGTTGCCAGAAAAAGATGTTTCTATGGAATGGGATGAACAGGTGCCGGATTTTTCACTTAGCAGCTTGAAAAAGGGCATATGTATACAGGAAGTAGATTGCAAAAAGTATCAAAACATGCTTTGGCTTGGTGGAATTATGTTGTGTGTAAGTGTGGCTGTCATGTTACACGACTATAGAGTGAATCGGGCCACTATTATTACGGAAGAGGGAATGATTGCACATACAAATCTGTCTGATTATGATTTGGCGTATACTTTAGAGTATAATCTTCGAAAGTATAAGGAACTGGAGAAAATACAGATTCAGAACAGAAAGAAGATATTTTGGATAGTTTTGTTTGAACTGACAGGAGTATGGTTCTGCATAAATTTTTATTATTGGGAAATAAAAGTTATAGGTGTGGTGTTTATTCTTTGCGGGCTGAAAATAGGATGGAATATTTTTATTAATTCGGACTTGAGCGTGGCAGTAAGGTTATCAGAGTTGTTTGGTCTAGACACGGTTTCACAGAGAAAAGAGCATTTGTTATCATACATACATGAGCTGGAAAAGAGAGTATCAAGATAAGAAAGATATCGATACAGCGGAACATATCATTTATCAGACATTGCATTGCAGATTCCTGTTCTGATAGTGATGTTTGTTATTGCGGTTTTTTGTATGTATAATAAGAGACAGATGAGGTTACAAAGCGTGTAAAAGATATCTATATATAAATTTGGCAAAAATGAAAGGAGTACAAAGAGATGAAAAAATGTATTTTAGTATGGCAGGTGCCGGTAATAGAAGGAGAGCCGTATAATCCGATGGAATATGCTGTCCATGTGAGAAAAGCAAAAAAGTTTGCGGAAGCATTGAACCGGTATTTTGCGGAAAAAAATATGGACTACAATTGCGTGCTGGACAAATCAGCCTGTAGCCTTGATGAGATATTTTCTCCACAATATCAGGCAGTGCTGTTTGCACCAGAGGCTAAAACAAGACAGTGGCTCTATAAAAAAGAAGTGCAGAATAAGATCGTGAAAAAGTATTATCTGGAATACATGGAGTACAATAGTGCGCAGATAGAAAAGGTGGCTGAATTTCTGAGCGAATAAACCGGAAATAACGCATTTAAGAAATGAAACAACAAACATTTTGTGCTTTCGTTAAAAACTTGATATAAACATTTCTGTTTTTCGTTAAAAAGCAGGTATAAACATTTCTGCTTTTCGTTAAAAAATAGGCGAAAAAATTTTGCATTTTCGTGAAAAGTGGTAGAATTGAGGTGGAAATATGCTATAATACTACCAAGTAAAATGAAATGAGGAATGCTGAATGATTTTTAAAAGAAAAGTTTATGCCAAATTGATTGAGTGGAAAACATTGGCAGCAGGAACATCGGCAGTATTGCTTGAAGGGGCTAGACGTATCGGGAAAAGTACCATTGTAGAGGAGTTTGCAAAAAAGGAATATGATGACTATATGATTCTTGATTTTGCAAGAGAAAACCAGGATGTAAAAAATAATTTTGTCGAGAACATGAATGATCTGGATACTTTTTTCAGAAACTTATTTCTTCTGAAAGGAAAAAGTTTAAAAGGGAAGAACTGCGTGATTATTTTCGATGAGGTACAGTTGTTTCCGCAGGCACGGCAGGCGATAAAATATCTTGTCGCTGATGGTCGATATGAATATATTGAGACAGGCTCGCTAATCTCAATCCGGAAAAATGTAAAGGATATACTGATTCCTTCGGAAGAGTACCGGATTAAGATGTATCCGATGGATTTTGAAGAATATTTATGGGCAATCAATGATGAGGTTACAATTCCTACGATCAGAGAAGCTTTTGAAAAAAGAAAGCCACTTGGAGATGCGATTCACCGGAGAATTATGAAAAGCTTTCGTACCTATATGGTTGTAGGTGGGATGCCGCAGGCAGTAGATGCTTATGTTTCAGGGAAAAGTTATGAACAAATTGATTTTGTTAAACGGAATATTCTGAGCCTTTACGAAGAGGATCTGGCAAAATACGATACAGAAAACAGGGAAAAAGCGTCAGTTATTTATCGAACAATACCAGAGCAGCTAGAGAATAAAAATTCACATTTCAAACTTTCTATGGTAGATAAAAATGCGCGTTATCAGAATTATATGGATGCGGTCAGTTTTATTTCTGAAGCAATGATAGGAAATGAGTGTATCAATGTGACAAAACCGGAGGTTGCACTGGAGCTGTTTGCGGACAGAAGCAATTTCAAATTATATATGGGTGATACCGGACTATTGGTTACACAGATTATGAAGAACCGGGACAGTACAGATGAAGATTTATATAAGGCTCTGATTATAGACAATCTGGGAATTAATCAGGGAATGATTGTTGAAAATATTGTAGCACAGATGCTCAGAGCAGCTGGACATGAGTTGTATTTTCATGAATATTTGTACGTGCCGGAGGGAACGACCAGAGAAAAGAAATATGAAATTGATTTTATGATTGTGAAGAAAAAGAAGATATGTCCGATTGAAGTAAAATCTTCAAACTATATGTCACACAAATCATTTGACTATCTGATTCAGAAATATCAGTTAAAGTGTGAGAACAGATTCATTATTTATACGAAGGATTTAAAATATCAGGACGGAATTATGTATATACCAATTTATATGACTATGTTACTGTAAGACGATTAGTCGGAATGAACTCATTTTTTTTCATTTTGTCAAGTACAAGCTTGATACCATTAAATTGAAAACAAAATTGTTTGCAGGCAGCAAAAGGGGGACTCTTTTTGCTGCCTTTTTGCGGGCTGTTTCGTATATAGCGATTCAGGGTGAAATTCCAATGATTAATAGTTTCAATCTATTTAGAAGAGAAGCAGATACTTCTTTTGGGTGGAATCTGATTCTTGTAAATGACGATTATCGTATTCCTCGTAATTATGAGGTAGAACTCACAGAATTATCAAATGGAGAAAAAGTGGATTCGAGAATCTATCCTCAGCTTCAGCAGATGTTCGATGATGCCAGAACTGAGGGACTTGAATTATTTGTAAGGGAAGGGTACAGGACAACCCAGGATCAGAAAAATATTATGAATGAGAGAATTCAAAAGTATCAGGATGAAGGCTATTCACGTTGGGAGGCAAAAGAACGTGCGGAGGAATATATCGAGTCACTGAGGTGAAAATTATAAAAAATTAAATGAATATTAATTTTCCACTAACTTTTTATCACCTTAAGTTGTCTTATTATTATAGAGGACAAGAGAGGTGATATGAGATGATTGCTGATTTTTTATTAGTTCAGAAAATCAGAAACGGTGACAATCAAGCAGGTAATCAGTTGGTTGAAAAGTATTATTCTTCTATCTATCAATATTGTTATTTACATACTCATAATCAGGAATATGCGGAAGATATGGTACAGGAAACTTTTGAGAGATTCTTCGGAGCACTAATAAGCGGGGCAGAGATCAAGAAGACAAAGAGCTATTTGTATAGCATAGCAGGGAATATTATAAAGAATAATTACAAGAAAAAGAAGGAAATAATGACAGACCAGTTGCCGGATATAGAAGATGAGAATCCGAAAAACATAGAAATCCGGATTGATATAGAGAGGGCTCTGGAGCAGCTCCCGGAAGAAATAAAAGAGATTGTAATCCTGTTTTTCTTTCAGGAATTAAAACAAAAGGAAATTGCTGATTTATTAAATATAAAATTGTCGCTTGTAAAATATCGTGTTTCAAAGGCAAAAGAATTGCTGGCAAAACAGTTGGAGGTGGAAAAATTATGAAGCAATATCAGAGAAAAATCGAGGAGTATAAATCCTTGATACAGAAGGAATATATACGGGAAACGGCTGTTGACACAGTAAAAGAGCGGTGTTCAGACATTATGAACAGACAGGATAACAGACAAGCATCATATTTTGAATTTTTATTTGAGCAGTTCAAATTTATCAAAAAGAGATGGTGGGTTCTGCAAGGAGGAATCTTAGTTCTGCTTTGGATACTGCTTGTGGACTCGGATGTGGGAGCAAATACAGAGAGAACACTGGGGGCTATGTCAGTGATGTTTTCGGTAATGATCATACCGGAAATTTGGAAGAATCGGAGCTTTTCAGCAGTGGAAATTGAAAAAACAGCATTCTATTCACTGCGCCAGATCTGTGCTGCAAGGATATTGCTGTTTGCAGTGGTGGATTTACTTATGACTACCTTTTTTTTCGGTGTTTCAGTTTATACATTACAGATTTCGGCATACCGACTCATCATAGATTTCTTAGTGCCGTTTAATGTTTCCTGTTGTATCTGCTTCCGGTTATTGTACAGCAAATGGAATGATATGGAGTATATTGCTGTTTTCCTAAGTATAGCATGTATATTTATCTGGACACTGATTGTATCGACAGATTCTATTTATCAGAGGATTTCGATGCCAATCTGGGGGAGCTTGTTGATCATATCGTTTGGTTATCTTATTTTTTGTGTTCACAAATCGCAATGTAACTGTGAAATAAACTGGGAGGTGAAGTCGAGTGGAACTGCAATTTAAAAATGTAACAAAAGATTATGGGAATGTACACGCAGTAGAACATGTAACACATTCTATGGGGAAAGGTGTATATGGATTATTGGGAGTAAATGGAGCGGGAAAAACCACTTTAATGCGGATGATATGTACAGCGATAACCCCAACAAGCGGAGAAATCTTGTGGAATGGAAAGAATATCTTTAGTCTGGGGGCATCTTATAGGGAAATACTCGGTTATTTGCCGCAGAGTTATGGGTTTTATCCTGATCTTTCGGTGTATGACTACATGCTGTATATTGCATCTATCAAAGGAATCAGGCCCATCATGGCAAAGAAAAGGGCATTAAAACTGTTGGAGCAGGTCGGAATGGCTGAAAAGAGGAAAAGAAAGATGCGGACTTTATCAGGGGGCATGATCCGGAGGGTCGGAATTGCCCAGGCGATGTTGAATGATCCGCGGATACTTGTGTTGGATGAACCGACAGCAGGTCTTGACCCGAATGAGAGAATCAGGTTCCGTAATCTGATCAGTGAATTGTCGGAAGATCGTCTTGTACTGTTGTCTACGCATATTGTGTCAGATGTTGAATATGTGGCAAATGAGATTATATTAATGAAAGAAGGAAAATTTTTCTATACAGGGACTTCAGATGAGATCATTTTGTCTATGGATATGTTCGTGTGGAATTGCATTATTCCTAAAAGTGAGTTGAACAATTATATGAAAAAATATCTGATTGGAAATGTAAGAACAGTTTCTGATGGAGTAGAGTTGAGAGTCCTTTCAAAGATGCCACCGACCGGAAATGCAGTACAGGTGGAGGCAACATTAGAGGATGCATTTCTTCTGTATTTTGGAGAAAAGGCAGGTGATAAAGATGATGTTCAAATATGAACTGAAAAAGATTTTTTCAAAGAGGATGAATAAGGTTCTGCTTGCGGCAGTACTTGTGATGACGGTTATTTATTCAGGTATGGCAATCGGGAGTATGAGCTATACGGATGCAGACGGACAGAGCCACACAGGTATTGACGCGGGACGGCTTCTGGCTGAAGATGTCAATCAATGGAAAGGGAAACTTACAACGGAGAAAATTTCCGAAGTGATAAATGATTACAAGACATTATCGGCTAAGTATCAAGATAAGATACCTAATACAGAATATGGTAAAACAGTACAGTCATATTACGATATTTATAGTTTTGTAATTGGCGTATTGACTCCGGATTCAGAATGGAATGAAGGTGCAGTGTATCAGCTCTCAGATGAACAATTACAGGACATCTATACAATCTATCAAGATAATATGAAGAAAATGGCAGAAGAGTACGGAACCACACCTGAAAAGAGAAGTTATCTGGAAAACGTTTATAAAAAGATAGAAATACCTTTTACGTTCGAAGCAAAAGGTTCCTGGGCTACGATGACAATGTACGCACAAACTTATGTACTATTAATGGCAGTGATCATAGGTTTTTTGGTAGCCGGTATATTTTCCGGAGAGTTCCGCCCCGGAACAGAGGATGTTTTTTTTGCTACAAAGTATGGGAGATCGAAGGCAATAAAAAACAAGATTATTGCAGGAATCTTCGTGTCAACGGTTATCTATTGGATCGGAGTAGGGATATTGTCTCTTATCTCATTTGCAGTAATGGGAACGAGCGGATTTTTCACACCGTATCAGATTGATGATCCATATAGTATTTATGTTATGACATATGGAGAATATTATTTGCTGATACTTGTGGGCGGATATATCGCAACGATGTTTTGTGCTGCACTGACAATGCTGGTGACAGTTAAGATGCATACACCGAATCTGGCGGTTTGTATCCCGTTTTTCCTGCTTTGTATGATACCGTTTATTGCAAGAGTATTACCGGCATTTGATGCTTTTTTCAATTTGTTGCCGACTGTATTGACTAATATTCTTAATGTAGTGAGGTCGCCAATTCTTTTTCAGATTGGTCCGTTTGTATTTCGTCAGATTTCGTTCTTGATGTTCTTATACATCTTACTATTTATTGTACTGTTGCCTTTAATATATAGAGGTTATAGTCGATATGGGTTAAGGAAGAAATAGTATGACAAATGTCTGCTATCCTTTTAACTCAGTACGAAACACTTGCGGCTCACAACTGTGAAGGTACTGAACAGTTACATAAAATTATAATAAATAGCATATTATTATTGACATACTAATGATGATTACTTATGATAAAAATTGCTAAAAAAATGTCAAGGAAACATATAAACGTGAAAAAACAAAATCCAATAGCCCTGTTACCAATAGCAGTATTTCTCGTACTGTATCTGGGATTGGGAATACTTTTTGAATATGTAATGAAAATTCCGATGGGGTTTTATAATGTGCCCATCATAATAGCATTTCTCGTGGCAATACTGGTGGCATGTCTGCAGAATCGTAGTGTGAAATTCGACCAAAAGCTAGAGATAATGGCACAGGGACTGGCTGACAAAAATATCATAACAATGCTGCTCATTTTTCTTACCGCGGGAGCGTTCGTGGGTGTAGTAGGTCGAAGCAGTGCGGAGAGCGTGGCATATTTCATGCTGTCACTGATACCGGCAAGGTTCGCAGTGATGGTGCTTTTTGTTGTGGCATGCTTTGTGTCTATTGCGATGGGGACATCGGTTGGAACCATAACACTGATTGTGCCGATAGCGGCAGCAGTATCGGATGCATCGGGCTTTGGTCTGCCGCTTTGTATAGGCTCCGTAATGGGTGGCGCGATGTTCGGAGACAACCTTTCCTTTATATCAGATACGACCATTGCCGCATGTAACGGACAGGGCTGTCAGATGAAGGACAAATTCAGGGAGAATTTTTTTATTGCACTTCCGGCGGCAGTAATGACGCTGGTTGTTATAGCAATTCTGTCATTCAGGACAGATATTGCGGGCGCTATATCGCAGGAATACCATCTGTTGCAGATAGTACCGTATATTCTCGTGCTGTTCGGTGGAATTGCCGGAATAAATGTATTTGTCGTGCTTATAATAGGAATCCTATCGGGAACGGTCATAATGCTCGCAACAGGAAATACAGCACCATACGATCTGCTTACCAATATGGGAAGTGGAGCGTCAGGCATGTTTGAAACCTGTATGGTCGCAGTGCTTGTGGCAGCCATGTGTGCTCTGATTCGTGAATATGGTGGCTTTGATGCCCTGCTTTCGGGTATTTACAGGACGTTCAGGGGCAAACGAGGTGGACTGCTCGGTATGGGACTTCTGGTAGGACTTATCGATATTGCCACTGCCAACAACACAGTTGCTATAGTTATGGCAAATCCGATAGCAAAGGAAATGGCTCAGAAATATGATATAACTCCGCGTAAAACAGCGTCTATACTGGATACATTTTCGTGCATTTTTCAGGGGATGATACCATATGGAGCGCAGATGCTCGTGGCCATATCGGCAGTACACGAGCTGGGGCATGATGTGTCAGCCTTTAATATACTGCCGTATCTGTTTTATCCGATGTTTCTGCTGGTAAGCTCGCTGGTGGCGGTTTTTGTTGTTGAAAATGGGAGAAAATTTAATTGAAGATGAAGTTTAAAGCAAAAGAATAATGAGGTTATAAATGAAAATGCCGGATAGAAATATGATATTTCATCCGGCATTTATTATGTGAAATTTAGGCTGCATTTTGAAAGTCAATTACAGTTATTTCTGGTAGCATGGATTTTAGTTTTGATATAATGGACTCGATTTTTTGCATTGTGGAGCCATTAATAAACTCTTCACCACACTGTGAACATTTTTGGCATGGAACATTTTTTATAATAATATAACAGTTTTTATATGCAGTCATATAAGTTGTGGTACTTTTGACAGTATCACCTTTGCACAGGAAGCATTTCATAATATCAATTCTCCTTTCTTGTTTTTAAATCGGACTCCCATTTGTCTGAAGACGGGTAGTATGCGGTGATAATCCAGAGCTGTTCGTGATTGGAACCGACTACAACATGTAATGGACATTTTGTATTCAGATTTCCAAGTGTTAAGCAACTGGGATATGGATAGTCATTAGGGTATTCCTCAATTATTTCACCGGTCATGATACATGATATGACATCGTCAATGAGGATACCACGTTGCTCAAGTCTTTTTGACGCATGCAGTGTTAAATAAATATTGTCGGGAGTACACAAACCTCTAAGTTCATCAATTGTAAGACACATCTGTTATTCTCCTCATATGAATTAATTATAATTATAGTAGTATTTGGAGAGATTAGCAATGCTATTCTAAAAATTCACTAATTTACATTAATTAACCTTAATTAACTCCTTGACAATCATTTATGACAAGAAGCTCGATTATGTTATAAAGCTGCGTGAATATCCACATAATAAAAAGGGAAAACGTAGCACGATTATTGATATGTAGTGACAAAACATGAAAAGGTGGCTGAATTTCCGGGAAATAGTCACGAAATAAATACGATTAAACAGGTGGGAATAGGGGTGTTTTTGAAAAAAAGCATAAAAAATACTGCATACGTGTTATACTATATTATATAGATGTCGTATGAAATATGAACGATAAACACATAAATAAACACAGTATAGGAGAAGTAATCGCAATCACAAATATATTTTGTGAAATACAACAATTGCTTTCTCATAGGAAAAGGAGATAAAAATGCCGGAAAACAGTAGCTGTAGCAGCGCGGGAAGCTGCACAAAATCAAGCTGCGAGGGCTGTCCATCACATAATGGCGGACCACAGAGCTTCCTCGTAGAGCAGAATAAATTTTCAAACATCAAGCATGTAATAGGAGTTGTCAGCGGAAAGGGCGGAGTAGGAAAATCATTCGTCACATCCTCACTGGCAGTAAACATGGCAAAGAAGGGCTACAAGGTAGGTATCCTTGATGCCGATATCACAGGACCGTCAATACCAAAGATGTTTGGCGCACATGACCAGATACTCGGAGACGAAAACGGCCTGATGCATCCGTATGAGACAAAAGAGGGCATCAAGCTCATCTCAGTAAACCTGCTCATGGACAACGAGGAGGATCCGGTTATCTGGAGAGGCCCAGTCATTGCCGGAGTAGTAAAACAGTTCTGGAACGAGACAGCATGGGGCGATATAGACTATCTATTCGTTGATATGCCACCGGGAACAGGAGATGTACCTCTCACCGTATTCCAGTCCCTCCCGGTAGATGGAATCGTAATCGTCACATCACCACAGGAGCTTGTCAATATGATTGTCAAAAAGGCCTACAACATGGCGGAGGCAATGCATATCACAGTGCTTGGTGTGGTAGAAAACTTCAGCTATCTCAAATGTCCTGACTGCGGCAAGGAGATAAAGCTTTTTGGAGAGAGCCATATAGACGAGATTGCCAAAGAGCTTTCAGTACCGGTACTTGGCAAGCTGCCACTCGATACATCATATGCAGCTATCGCCGATAAGGGTGATTTCTATAGCATAGAAAACGACCACCTCGCAAAAGCAACCGAAGTACTTGAGCGCATTTAAATATTTCGTAATGAAGCAGGCATATATCCGCCGGGTGCGGTATATATGCCTGTATTTAATAGAAAACCTTTAAGCATAATTCGTACAGAATCTTAATCGCATAGCGTAGCTCACGGGTATGCAGTCTGCGGCACATGAATCCGCGGCATTCGCCTTGCACTGCCAAATATTAAACTTTCTTTAAATATGCGATTTCCCTATTTACATTTCGTTTCATTGGCTTCATAATCATATTACCCACGGATTAAACAATAGTTTTCATACTCAAAATTTACGGAAACAACCAAAAAAGGTAAAAAGAGTTAATTTTATTATCAATATTTACCCAAAAATAATAATTTTAACGTCAATTTTTATAAAAAAATGCCCTTGTTTTTGTGCATATTTTTGTCTATATTATCATGTAGTAAAGAGAAGGTAAAAGAAAGGCAAATAGGAGGAAAATATGAAGAAAATATTTGATGTATTGAATGTCATTAAACAAAAGCTCTTTGTAAAGAAAGACAAGATTCATTCAGAAAAATATTATCGCAGAATTGATTTTTTAAATAAATATTCGCTTTTATTCCATGCAATCATAGCGATGGCAATCGTATTTATAGTGGAGATTATCTCGCGCAGGAGCTTTATCTCTGCATGTAAGTTCGTAGATGCACATACACTTGCGTTCATGTACAACTCATTTTTAGTGTTTGTATCATTTTCACTTGTGTATCTGTTCAGGCGCAGAGCTTTTGCAAGGGTAATAATTACAGGCTTTTGGACTATCCTCGGAATCATCAACGGCTGTGTGCTTTCAAACCGTGTCACACCGTTTGGTTATACTGATTTAAAGTGTATTCCGGAGCTTTTAGCCATGAACAATACCAGCTATTTCACAGCGCAGCAGGCTACAATAGTTGTAGTTGGACTTGGTGCATTTGCACTGTTTCTTGTGGCACTTTTTATCAAGGGGCCTAAATATACAGGCAAAATCCGTTATGCAGGTGTTTCAGTAGCATTTTTAGCATTGCTTTTCGTAGCAATCCCTGTCACAACCAATGTGGCACAGAATACCAATGTGGTTGCCAGCTACTATTCAAATATCGCCCAGGGCTATGATGATTATGGCTTTGTATACTCATTCTCATCTACTGTAGTGGACCGTGGAATGAAAAAGCCGGAGGACTACAATAAGCAGAATGTGGAAGATGTAGAGCAGAAGGTCAATTCTCAGAAGCAGACCACCACAGTGGACGGAAAGACAGGTCCAAACATCATCTGTGTGCTTTTAGAGTCATTCTGTGACCCGGACGAGATTAATTTCCTTCAGGTGAATGAGGATCCTATTCCTACATTCCATGAGCTTGAGAAAAACTATTCAAGCGGATATCTGAATGTACCTGTAGTCGGAGCAGGAACTGCTAACACAGAGTTTGAGATGCTTACAGGACTCAGCATGCAGTATTTCGGTACAGGAGAGTATCCATACAAGACTATCTTAAAGCAGACAGATTGCGAGAGCATTGCCTCTGATTTATCTAAGATTGGATATGCAACACATGTAGTGCACAACAACGGTGGTAATTTCTACAGCCGTACCAATGCATTTTCTAAGATGGGCTTTGATACATTTACAAGCAAGGAGCTCATGAATATCACAGAGTACACTCCAAACGGAAGCTGGCCTACAGATGATATTCTCGTCAGTGAGGCTATGAAGACCTTTGATGCTACACCGGATCAGTCTGATTTTACTTATATCATCACAGTTGGCACTCACGGTGACTATCCAAAGGAGCCTGTTATTGAAAATCCTACATACACCGTATCAGGTGTTGAGGACGAGGGCATGAAAAATGCATGGACATATTATGTAAACCAGCTCAACGAGGCTGACCGCTTCATCAAGGAGCTCACAGATGAGCTTTCTAAGAGAGATGAGGACACCATCGTTGTTATGTTTGGCGATCACCTCCCTACAATGGGACTTCAGGATTCTGATATGAAGTCAGGTGATATCTACAAGACAAAGTACATCACATGGAACAACATGGGACTGCCAAAGGAGGATGCTGACCTTTATGCTTACCAGCTTCTTGCCCAGACTACAGACACTGTAGGTATCCATGAGGGAACTATCATGAACTATCATCAGACTCAGATGAACAGTACAGATGAGGCATCATATCAGGATGGACTTGACCTGTTACAGTACGATATCCTTTATGGAAAGCGTTACTGCTACAACGGTACAGATTTATATCCGGCTTCAGATCTTGTCATGGGAATTGACAAGGTGGACATCACAAATGTGTCTGATTCATCGACCGGTGATACAGTATATATTTACGGTCACAACTTTACCAACTGGAGTAAGGTTTATATCAACGACTCCAAGGTGGCTTCGACTTATCTCTCAGCAGGTGTGCTTGCTATCAAGAAGGAAGACATCAGTGATGGTGATGAGATAACTGTGTGCCAGGTTGGATCTAGTGATACTATTTTCAGAAAGTCTGAGAATGCGTATACATATGTGGATCCTGCAGTGGAGCACGACAGTGAGTCGGAGACAGATGAACCGACAGAGAACCAGTAGATTTTAATGAATTTTTTCTTGGGTGGACGGGGCGCAGGTCCCGGGTCCCAGTGTGGAGTGGCGACATGTACTCTCGCGTTCGCTACGCTTCGCAGCCAAGATTCTGTACGAAATTATGCTTTTAGGGTTTCTATGCTTGACGAAACCGGATTATATGCGCCGTCCATGGCGCATATAATCCTTGCCCCGCCGTCCTTGGCGGGGCATTTCTGCGTTTCATGGGCATAATTTCTACAGTATCTAGGCAGCTTCGCTATGCGCTCACGCGAGAGCACACGCCGCCACTCCACACCGAGACCCGGGGCCTACGCCCCTTACGTTGTGGTAAAATTGTCGCGTGTGTTACGCTTCGTGCTTGTAAAATGTAGGTATGGTGTGTCTTAAGATATAATTAATGGGTTGAAAATTGTGTATATTGATGATACAATTTCAACGGTTAATGATTACATTAATTTTAGAATTTAAGTATGGAGGTGAATTTCATGGACAGTAGTGATGGTCTTGGGCGAAGTAAGAACAACATCGGTGCTGATATACAAGTGAGTATTGTATTGGCAGGCATAGTGGATTCTGTCCGTGGAAGGATTCATCACCGGACAGTTTTTAGAGGTACAGTGTAGGCATATTAAGGAATATCGGCTTACGCCGTGCTGTGTTTTGCTGTGCAAAAATGCATACTTGTTTATATATCAGGGCACCGTTAGGTGCTTTTTTCGTGCGCAAATTTATAGAGTGCACGGGTTTCGTCCTTTCTATCATGGAATGATTTTTATGCTCCAAAATCCCGGGATTTTGGAGAACCACATATGTTTATTTTATGTGGAAAATGCTATCGGAAATGAGAAAGGAGAGAAATGGAGATGAATACAAAGAAATACGAAGAGCTTCTTGTTCTATTGAGAAGCCACAAAACGGATAAGGAAATTCTGGAGGTTTTGTCAGATTATCATGAGAATGATATTGCTGATATGCTTGCAGGAATGAACGAGAAGGAGCGCAAACGTCTTTACAGGCTCCTTGGAATACAACGGACAGCGGAGATTTTTGCATATCTTGATGAGCCGCAGGCCTATTTTGATGAGCTGTCTGTGGAGCAGGCCGCCAGGGTAGTATCGCTGATGGATTCGGATGATGCTGTCGATTTACTTGAAAATCTGGAGGATGAGGACAAGAAGGAGATTGTAGAGCATCTGGATGAGGAAGCGGAAAAGGATGTCAGGATGCTTCTGTCATATGACGATGATGAAATCGGCAGCTATATGACAACCAACTACATCTGTATTCCGGACGGCCTGACAGTGAAGCAGGCGATGAGCCAGCTCGTGAGGCAGGCGGGCGAAAACGACAATATCATGACTATATATGTGGTTGATTCAGATGAATGCTTTGCGGGAGCTATTGATTTAAAGGATTTAATCACAGCCAGGGAGGGTATGAATCTGGAAAGCATTATAGCCCATTCATATCCATATGTGCTAGACCATGAGAAAATCGATGATTGTATCGACACAATCAAGGACTACGCTGAGGATTCAATTCCGGTGCTCTCAAAGGATAAGCATATCCTCGGAGTCATCACATCTGATGATATTGTAGAGATGGTAGACAATGAGATGGGTGAGGACTATGCAAAGCTCGCCGGACTGACCGCAGAGGAGGATCTGAAGGAAACCACGCTGCAGAGCATGAAAAAGAGAATGCCATGGCTTATCATCCTGCTTTTTTTGGGAATGATAGTGTCTTCCGTAGTTGGAATATTTGAGAATGTGGTAGCGGCTTTGCCGATAGTCATCTGCTTCCAGTCGCTGGTGCTTGACATGGCAGGAAACGTAGGAACACAGTCTCTGGCTGTCACAATCAGAGTACTCATGGATGAGAATCTAAGCGGTAAGCAGAAGCTTTTGCTTGTAGTAAAAGAGGTAAGAATAGGCCTTGTAAATGGTGGCTTGCTTGGAATAATGGCACTTGTATTTCTGGGAATATATGTGCATCTGTTCAAGGGCTACACATGGCTTGGAGCATTTGCGGTATCAGGCTGTGTAGGAGTTTCACTGCTTGTGGCAATGGCAATTTCAAGCCTTGTGGGCACGGTGATTCCGATGTTTTTCCACAAGATAAAGATTGACCCGGCGGTTGCGTCAGGTCCTCTTATCACTACAGTGAATGATCTGGTGGCAGTTGTGACCTATTATGGACTGGCATTTCTTTTCCTGATTGAGTTGTAATATTGGTTGTAGTACATAAACATTTAGAATATATCTTGACAAGGGTGTGCATATACTGTATATATTTATATATACAGTATATGCACACCTATTTTAATTGTGGGAAAGTAAAGGAGAGAGTTATGCTAAGGGTTCATGAATTGGATAAGGAAATGTCTGGGGAGGACAGGTTTCATCTGGAAAACATATCGTTTCATTTGCCAAAGGGTTATATATGCGGCCTTGTAGGAGAAAACGGAGCAGGCAAAACAACTCTTTTACGCTGCCTGATGGGACTGTATAGGTCAACAGGAGACATAGTGATAGATGGACACAATTTAAACAGCGATGAGGCAGCCGCCAGGGAAGTAATAGCGGTAGTAGGTGATGAGGGATTTTTTGATGAGAATATAAATCTCGAAAAGCTCGGAAAATACTATGGGCAGATGTATGTGCGGTTTGATATGGAAAAGTATCTGGGATATCTTGAAAGATTTAACCTTGATAGAAAGCAGAAATACAAAAAACTGTCCAAAGGTATGAAAATCAAAGCGCAACTTGCATTTGCACTGTCGTATGGAGCAAAGCTTTTTTTGTTCGATGAGCCTACTGCAGGGCTTGACAAGCACTTCAGGGAGGATTTTTTAAGGCTGTGTACAGAGCTTGTGTCGGATGGTGAAAAAAGCATTATCATTTCTTCTCATATTACGGAGGATCTGGACAGAATAGCAGACTATATTGCATATATGCAGGCAGGGAGGCTGTTGTTTTTTAAGCCTAAGGATGCTGCGTGTGAGCATTTTCGGATAGTTACAGGACCTGTATATAAATGTAAGCTGATACCCAGGGAAGCAGTGGTTTACATGGAAGAAGGCACATACAGCTCCACTGCCATGGTTATAAGGGATAAATGTATTCTGGTAGACAGAGAGCTTCAAGAGCATACTCCGGATATCAGGGAGCTGATACATTATCTGGTGAAAGGGGGAAAGGAAAATGCCGAAAATATTGTGGAAAAATATTTTGGATAGCAGCAGGCGGGAGCTTGTTTTGACCATAGTTATGATACCATTATTCTGGCTTGGAATTACAGAAGGCTCATTTGGAGGCCTGAATCAGGTAATGTATATATACAATTTGATGATCAGCATTTTTTCCATTTTCAGCAATCATAATAGAAGCGCATTCGAATTGCCACAGTATATGTATCTGGCTCCGTATTCAAGAGAACAAAGACAGCATTATATACAAAAAATGTTCAAATACAGATTCCGTGTGTCGTATATAGTGCTGCTTTTACCTATATTAATCACAGCAATAATCAGGCCTGATAAGACTCTGACAGTATCAGGAATAGTCTATTATATGTGTGAGATGCTTGTAATGGCAGGTATTTTGTATTGTACTTCATTTGACAATTATCTGGGCAGCGTGAATCCGGGCAGATTAACGATATTTGATGTAATCATGTTTATGTCTGCGGTGGTTGTTGCCGCAAGCTATGACCAGAATGACAGCTCGCTGGATTTGGTTCAGATATTAATTTCTTTAGTGATAGGTGTGTTTTTTATATCGATGATTGTATCCTGCAGGAAAAAATATTATGACGATATTGTTCGCTGTATGGCAGATTACGAGTTTGCGGAATCAAAAAAAGACAAAAAAATTGCATAGAGGTGTGTATGAAAATAGTCATTTCAACAACAGTTAGTATGCCGATATATGAGCAGATTATAAATCAGATACGCGATGCAGTGGTAAGCGGTGAGCTTAAGGCAGGCGATGGCATGCCGTCAATCAGAGTGCTGGCAAAGGAGCTGGCAGTCAGTGTGATTACAACAAAGCGTGCTTATGAGGAGCTGGAAAAGGAAGGTGTAATAGAGTCGGTGCCGGGGCGTGGATTTTACGTGTGCGAGCAGAAAAATGATCTTTTGCGTGAAAAACAGATGATGAATCTTGAGAACAGGATGTCAGAACTGCTTGCAGATTGTGAGAATGCCGGAATGACCTTGAAGGATATAATAGATATGGTTCGTGTATTGGGAGAAAAATAATGGATGAGACAATTATAAAAATAGAAAATGCCGCTTTAAAATTAAAAAAATTTATGATTAAGCCCGCAAATTTAGAAATACCAAAGGGCTACATTGTAGGTGTACAGGGAGAAAACGGTGCGGGAAAGACCACACTGCTTCATATGATGCTTGGAATGTATGACAAAATGAAGGGAAAAATATACATAGACGGTCTTGATGTTGTAAAAAATAAGACCAAGGTAAAAGAGCTTGTAGGAATAGTGTCGCAGGACAGGATATTTTACCTGTCGCAGGATGCCAATGGAAACGAAAAAATATACAGTCCATTTTATAAGAATTGGGATAGTGAGGAGTATCACAGGATGCTTGCACATTTGGAGCTTTCTCCAAGACGCAGATTGTGCTCGTTTTCTACAGGAGAAATGATAAAGTATCAGTTTGCATTTGCGGCAGCATACAGACCCAAAGTGCTTCTGATGGATGAGCCGACTGCCAATCTCGACCCGGTGTTCAGGGATGATTTCTTAAAATTACTGCAGGAATTTGTGGCAGAGTATGAGATGACAATACTTCTTGCCACGCATCTGGACGAGGATTTGTCGAGGGTGGCAGACTATGTTATAGATATAAAGAACGGAGAATATTCAATGCGTGAGATACTTGAGTAGCTTATAATTGCTGCCGGTAATACCGGGGGTGAATGGTATAATTTTATAGCTTGCATTAGGTGTACAACACGCAATAGAAAACAGATGGAGATGTGAAATGGATATGAGTACCCTGATTAAAACGGAGCATGACAATTGGAAAAAGCGCATGATGGTTGAGACCTGCGGAACGTATATCCTCATGAATATGGGTATGGGGTTTGTGGTAATCGCAGGTGCATTTTGTGGTGTAATGAATACTGAATTTGATCTTTATTATTATAATATGGTGGTGTTTTTTACATTTGGATTGTATTATGCACAGTCCAGATACATTACATATATATGGGAAAATGGTAGAAAAGTTAATATATTTGAGAAATATATATATTTGCCGGTTGATCTTAAAAAGTTGAGAAAAGCAAAGCTTATAGTAGTTGGAAAAAATATTATGATACCGGTCATACTTGGACAGCTTTCAGCAATTCTTATGAGAGGGGCATATTATGGATGGCATGTAAAAAGCTGGCTTGATTTGGGACTGTATACACCGGTTATGGTGGGAATTGGTTTTTTGATTTTTAAGGAAGCTGAGCATAGATGGCTGTGCTTTAAGGCAGTAAAAAATTAAGCCTGCAAATAAAAAGATAATTTCTAATTTGTGTTTTAGATGTAAATCCGCTATACTATTGATATAGTATTGCGGATTTGTTTCTATAGAAAGAGGGTAAAATATGCCTGAGATATCATTATTTTATGGGATTAGAGTCACTATGTATTATAATGACCATATGCCACCACATTTTCATGCTGAATATAATGGACATAAAGCATTAGTAGATATTAATAATATACAAGTAATAAGAGGCTCTTTGCCGAATAAACAATTACGATTGATATTGGCCTGGTGTACGATTCATCAGGATGAATTAATGCAGAATTGGGAATTGGCCAAGGACATGAAACCATTGAACAAAATTAATCCACTTATATAATGAGAGGTGAAATATATGAATGAATATTTTCCTACAGTTGTACAGGTAATACCTTTAGATAATTATCATGTACAGGTTTTCTTTGATGATGGTAAAATAGTTGATTATGATACAACACAGGATCTTAAATCTTCAATTTTTGAGCCTTTGAGAGATATTGAAAATTTTAAAAATGCATGTACGGTAATGAATGGAACGCTTGCATGGGATATTTCCGGAAAAATGGATGAAAGTGATTGTATAGATATTGATCCATTTACATTGTATGAATTGAAGGCTATTAATAGCCTGATTGCGTAAGATTAGAACCATTTTCACGTATCACAGCCTTACAATCCTTTTTAAAGCAGGCAATTAGTTTTTATTGGCTTTATTTGGTAACTAGTGTATACTATTTGCATATAACAGCTTCGTTAAGCAGATATAAATACACATAAAAGAAAGGTATAATCATGGACATCGTATTAGGAAATTACAAAGGATTAAAGGCAAACATCCCTTATATTGCATATACAGAGGAGGATGTTAATTCACAGATAGCGACACTTCTTTCAGGAAATCCTGTCAGAGAGCAGAAAACAGGCCCGTTAGCGATGGGCGACACGGCAGTAATCGACTACGAGGGCTTTAAGGACGGAGTTGCGTTTGAGGGCGGAAAGGCTGAGAAATATCCTCTGGGAATCGGTTCAGGCTCTTTTATTCCGGGCTTTGAGGAGCAGCTTGTAGGCATGGAAATCGGTGAGGACAGAGACATCAATCTCTCATTCCCTGAGCAGTATCATGCGCCGGAGCTTGCAGGCAAAGCGGTTGTTTTCAAGGTTAAGCTGCACGAGATTTACAATGAGAAGGAAGCAGAGCTGAACGATGAGTTTGCAGCATCTCTCAATTTCCCTGAGGTACAGTCAGTGGAGGATTTAAAGAAATATATCAACGAGTATCTTGAGTACCAGGTAGAGGCAAGAAAGGCAGATGCGGCAAGGGAAAAGCTCTATGACCAGATTCTTGAGAGCAGCTCATGCCTTGTTTCGCCACAGGCAGTAGAGACAGCGGTAAATATGCAGCTTCAGCAGATGGCAGCATCATTTGCACAGCAGGGTGTGGCTATGGAGCAGTATCTTCAGATGACAGGCAAGACTATGGATAGCTTAAAGGATGAACTCAAGCCTGTAGCACAGAAGCAGGTAAAGCTTGAGGCTGTTCTCGATGAAATCATCAGAGTGGAAAATATCACTGTATCTGACGAGGAGATGGATGAGCAGTATGAGCTTATTTCACAGAAGTATGGTCAGCCTGTTGACGTTGTAAAGCAGGTGATTCCAAAGGCACAGCTCAAGCCGGATTTACTTCGTATGAAGGCATCACAGCTCATCATCGATGCGGCTGAGATTATCATGGAAGAAAGCGGAAAATAATGTATAGAATATTTTTGGTTGAGGATGACGAGACCATAGCAAAGCTTGTCAGAAGACATTTGGAAAAATGGGATTATGATGTGCATGTGGTGCAGAAATTTGATGCTGTAATGTCAGAATTTGCATCATTTGATCCGCATCTTGTGCTTATGGATATCGGTCTGCCGTTTTACAATGGGTATCACTGGTGTACGGAAATCAGAAGGGTATCAAAGGTTCCTGTGGTTTTCCTGTCATCCGCAGCTGATAATATGAATATAGTGATGGCAGTCAGTATGGGGGCTGATGACTTTATAGCAAAGCCGTTTGACCTCGATGTGCTGACTGTAAAGATACAGGCTATCATCAGGCGCTGCTATGATTTTGGCGCAAACAACAGTGTTTTGGAGCATAATGGCGCCATGCTCAATATATCTGATGCCACCATAACCTATGACGACAAAAGGCTCGAGCTTACAAAGAATGAGCTCAAAATATTGCAGACACTTTTTGACAACAAAGAAAGGATTGTATCACGCAGCCTTCTAATGGAAAAGCTGTGGGAGAGTGATGCGTATGTGGACGAGAATACACTTTCGGTGAATGTCAACAGGCTGCGTAAAAAGCTGGATTCTATAGGGCTTGAGAGCTTTATTGTCACAAAAAAGGGGCTTGGGTACAGGCTGGGGTGAGAGGTCATGGCAAAAATACAAAACAAACCGCATCTGACCAACTTTATAAAACAAAACTATATATGGATTCTGATGATAGCCACAATGTCATGTATCCATTTGCTTTACATGTACCTGATTGGTGCGCGCAAACAGGATTTGGTGTATGTGGCAGTGCTTGATGCAATACTTCTTCTGATAACAGTTTTGGTTGGATTTTTCAGATATAGCAGCAAGGTAAAAGCTCTAAGCAATGCTTTAAAGCGTCCGGTTGAGGAACAGGCACAGCTTCCGGAAGCAACAGATGATGTGGAGATACTTTATCATCGGCTGCTGGAAAATCAAAGTATTGCAAGAAGTGAGTCAGAAAGCAGTGCTGCAATCAGACAATCACAGATGAGAGATTATTACTCAATGTGGGTGCACCAGATAAAGACCCCGATATCGGCTATGAAACTACTGCTTGAGGCAGAGCGGGAGGAGCTTGGGCAGCTTATATGTGATGATGAACATAGTCAGTGCCATATAGGCGATATGACCGGTGGGAATATCGGTGCTGCCAGATTAAATACTGCTTTGAAACAACAGGCTGTACTCACAGAGCTGTCAGATAACATGGACTCGTTTGAGGACGAATTGTTCCGCATAGAGGAATATGTCAGTATGGCTTTGCAGTATCAGCGTGTGAGCAGCACCGAAAATGATTTTGTGCTTGAAAAAGTCAGTGTGGATGGTGTCATACGTGATACCATTAAAAAATATGCAAAAATTATGATACGAAGGCATATTGGGATAAATTATTCAGGAACCGGGCAGGAGGTATATACTGACGGAAAATGGCTTGCATTTATGCTGGAACAGATACTTTCAAATGCCATAAAATATACACCGCAGGGGGTTGTTACAATAGAAACTGCAGAGGAAAAAGACCGGTTTTTTATTACAATAAAGGATACCGGAATAGGAATCAAAGCCGAGGATCTGCCACGCGTTTTTGAAAAGGGCTACACAGGCTACAATGGTCATGCCGATAAGAAGGCTACGGGAATTGGGCTTTATCTGTGCAGGCAGATGGCAGACAAGCTGGGGCATACAATCCGCATGGAGTCAGAGATTGGAAAAGGAACTAAGGTGTGGATAGGGTTTGATCTGGATTATGCGGATGTGAGAGATTAGGATATAATGATATGAGGGGCAAAAGGTAATTTGCCCCTCTTTTTGCTACTCCAGATTAAGTTTCTTTGTCATATTGTATATCGAGCCTGCGACATACACCACTGTGAGAAGCAGCGATACGGCAAGTGCACCGATGACCGCTCTGTTCATAAGACCTGTAATCTCCTGTGGGTTTAATACCGTTAAAATATAAGTGATAGATCCCTTTGATGACAGCGGAATAAAAAATGTAAAAATCATCACTATAATATTTGTGACCTGACCGATCACATAAAGTATGATGAAAGTAAGCACAGAGTTAGCATCTTTGCTTCCATTTGCCCTGTAGCCGGTAGTAAGGCTGAAAAACAATATAGAGATCGTGTAGAGCAGGGATATTACTGCAATACTGCCAAACATTACAACAGGACTCATTGTAAATCCGGCATTGGCAAACTCATCAGACATACTTCCTATAATATCTTTAATCCATGCAAAGCCATGGTTCATTATAGAAAATGTTAAAACAGCAACTATCAGATCGAGTATAAAAAGTACAAAAGCTGTCAGGAATTTTGACACATACAGCTTCCATGGCTCGACAGGCAGCGTATTCATGAGGTAGCCTTCGTCTTTTAACAGATTGCGTCTGAAGTAAATAACTATGATCACTAAGCTGCAGATCAGCATGGCGATTACTGATAGGCTATGCAGTGCCCAGAAAAATACTGATACAAGATCAAATTCAAAGCTATCCAAAATTATTTCTGTCAGGGCTGACACAAACACCAGTGCATAAAGTCCGATATGCTCCCTGAATTGCTCCCTGAAATCATATTTAATTAATTTTAACAGCATGCGAACACCTCCCTGAAAAGCTCGTCAACACTTTTCTTGTAATTAGTGCGGATATTGTCTACGGAATCGTTTAGGAAAATACCGCCATCTCTGATAAATACCACATCATCGAGCACTTTTTCTATATCGCTTATTAGATGAGTTGTGATAAGAATTGTTGAATCTTCATTATAGTTTTCGATTATTGTGCGTAAAATATAGTCTCTTACGGCAGGATCGACACCGCCCATAGGTTCATCGAGCAGATAAAGCTTTGCATCCCTGCTCATTACAAGCACGATCTGTACTTTTTCACGCATACCTTTTGAGAGGCTTTTGATCTTTGCCTGTGGATCAACTCCGAATTTCTCAAGCATGGTATTTGCACGCTCAGGTGAGAAATCAGCATAGAAATCCTTGAAAAATGCAATGATATCACTCACCTTTTTTGACGGATTAAGATATGTCCGCTCAGGAAGATATGATACCATAGCCTTGCTCTTTACTCCGACAGGCTCACCGTCTATCAGTAGCTGCCCCGTGGTTGGCTGCAATACTCCGGCAAGCATCTTTATCAGTGTGCTTTTACCACTGCCGTTAGGACCAAGGATGCCGATAATTTTTCCACCGGGAAAAGTCACATTCATATTTTTGATAACTTTATGGCTCTTATAGTTTTTGCTTAGACTTTTGATTTCAATACGTTCTGCCATTTACATCACTCCTTTTTTAAACTTTTAAGATAATTTTCATACACCGTAAGGGACTGTTCAGGTGTAAAACCAACCTTTGACATCCCTTCACAAAACTCACTGCACAGCTTATGTGCCAGATCATTTTTTAGTGAGTCAGCCTGATTTCCCATGTCTGCGACAAATCTGCCTGAGGTACGTCTCGACTCCAGATACCCGTCACGCTCAAGCTCAGATAGAGCCTTTTGCATTGTGTTTGGATTTACACCGGCTGACAATGCCAGCTCTCTTACGGATGGCACTTTGTTACCTGGCTTTAGGCTGCCGTTTGCAATATCCATCTTGAACCGGTCTATGATCTGTAGGTATATGGGCGTTTCGTTGTTAAAATTCCATTCCATCATTTCACCCGCCTTTGTACTACTGTATTATTTGATTAATACAATAATACATGTAAGGCTATTTGTCAACTACAAATTAATTTCTTACAAAAATGTAAGATACGAGGTCGAAATGTAAGCTGATTCGATAGCATACATTCCGGTCTTTTGTTATTATAATTACATGAAGCGGCAACAATGTAAGTTGTGAAGCCGATTATGACGTCATATTTAAAATAAATGTAACAAAAATATAAGCTTAAATAACATTGTAGAAATAATCGCGAAGGAGCATTGAAATGGCAATCTTAGAAGTAAGTAACCTCAAAAAAATATATACCACCAGATTTGGTGGCAACCAGGTACAGGCATTGAAAAACATCAATTTCTCTGTAGAGGAAGGTGAGTATGTGGCAATCATGGGAGAGTCCGGCTCAGGAAAGACGACACTTTTAAATATTCTCGCGGCACTTGATAAGCCGACAGCGGGAGAGGTACTCTTAAATGGAAAGAACCTTGTCTCATTGAAGGAAAAGGAGATATCTGCCTTCAGACGTGAGCATCTGGGCTTCGTATTTCAGGATTTTAATCTGCTTGACAATTTTTCACTGAAGGACAATATCTTTTTACCGCTTGTGCTGTCAGGTGTGGATTATAGGGATATGGAAAAAAGGCTTGCACCTATAGCTTCGCTGCTTGGAATTGAAAAGCTGCTTAATAAATATCCATACGAGGTGTCAGGAGGACAGAAGCAAAGGGCAGCAGTGGCACGTGCGATAATAACAAATCCCGAATTAATTTTGGCTGATGAGCCAACAGGAGCACTGGATTCAAAGGCAACAGACAGTCTGCTTAGGCTGTTCAACAGGATAAACGAGGACGGACAGACCATTCTCATGGTGACACACAGCACAAAGGCTGCAAGTCATGCCAACAGGGTGCTTTTCATAAAGGACGGTCAGGTGTTTCATCAGATTTACCGTGGCAATCTTACAAATGACGAGCTCTATGTGAAGATTCAGGATGCACTTATGCTGATTACGACAGGTGGTGAGAAGCATGAATAAAATATATAGCAGGCTGGCATTTACAAATATAAAAAATAATAAGACTCTTTATATGCCTTACATTATATCGGGAATGGTCATGATAGCCATGTTTTATGTGATGATGTTTTTAAACAACTCAAAGGGACTTGGCAAGGTGCCGGGCGCGGATGCACTGGCGTCGATAATGGGGCTTGGATGCGGAACAATAGCGGTTTTTTCATATATATTTCTGTTTTATACAAACAGCTTTATCATCAAAAGGCGCAAGAAAGAGGTAGGAATATACAATATTCTTGGCATGGAAAAGCGTCATATCGCGAGAGTTTTGATAATTGAGACACTTACCGTAGCACTCGCAGCAATAGTATCTGGAATCATAGCCGGTATTTTATTTTCCAAGCTGATGATCATGTTTCTTTATAGGATTATAAATATTAAAGCACAAATTGATTTCGCTGTATCTACTGGCGCTGTCGTAAATACAATACTTATTTTTGGAGTGCTGTATTTTCTTACTCTCATCTATAACCTGATGCAGGTGAAGCTTGCTAATCCGATAGAGCTGCTTCGCGGTGGCAATGTCGGTGAGAAAGAGCCGAAGAGCAAATGGCTTATCGCTATAATCGGACTAGGCTGTCTTGCCGGGGGATATTATATTGCGATTACCACAAAGAGCCCTCTTCAGGTGCTTTCACTGTTCTTTGTCGCAGTGCTTCTTGTCATCGTCGGAACGTATCTTTTATTTATTTCAGGAAGCATTGTGATACTTAAGGCACTCAGGAAAAACAAGAAGTTTTACTATAATAAAAAGCATTTTGCGGCGGTTTCAGGGATGATTTACAGAATGAAGCAGAATGCGGGCGGACTAGCGAGTATATGCGTGCTTTCCACAATGGTGCTGGTTGTTGTTTCCACAACCGTGAGTATGTATGCGGGCATGGAGGGAGAACTTAAGCAGAGATATCCTTCGGATATCAGTGTATATAGCTGGTATAAGGAAGTGCCGGATGATGTGAATCTGGATGATGCACTTAAAGAAGCTGCTGCAGATTCGGATAAAATAATAGCTGACTCTGCTTGTAATGTTAAAGACAGCAAAAGCTACACTTATTTTAGCTGGACAGTGTTTAGAGAGGGAACGGAGTTTAAGCCGGTGTTAAGTTTCGATAACGATATTTCCCTGTTGTATTTTGTCACAGGAGATGAAATTGATAATATGGAGACCGGCTTTAAAAAGAGTCTGAATAAAAAAATCCCACAGCTTGATACCGGTTCGGTGGCTGTTTATGGAACAGAAAAGTTTAATGGCGATATAATTAATCTGTTGGGCAAAGAATTTAAAGTGGCTGCGGCGGAAAAAACTGCTGTAAGTAAAGACAGCTATATGTCCTCTATGTATAGTGGTGTGTACTATGTAGTGGTAGACAGCAAGGCAACACTTGCAGAGATATTTAACCTGAACAGCTCGCTGGGAGAGGGTAGTGTGCCGACTATGCTCAACAATGAAATTGATTATAATCTGTATGGCAGCAGTGAGGATAAGCTTGCTGTGGCAAAGGCTCTGGATAAGCATTTTGAGGAAAATAGTGTAAAATCAGATGTGTCAGGCTTCTATGAGGAAAGCCGTGATGCAAACAGAGAACAGATTTATGTATTGTATGGTGGCCTGTTCTTTATCGGAATATTCCTTGGAACGATGTTTCTTATGGTTACTGTGATGATTATTTTCTATAAGCAGATTTCAGAGGGCTATGATGACAAAGCACGCTATGAGATTATGGAGAAGGTAGGCATGAGCAATGACGAGGTGAAGAAATCCATTACTTCGCAGGTGCGTATGGTGTTTTTCCTGCCGATTATCCTTGCAGCGTGTCATCTTGCAGCAGCATTTCCTCTGCTTCGCAGACTGCTTGTCATGTTCAATCTTACGGATATTAAGTTAATTGCAATCTGCATGTCTGCTACGTTTTTGGTGTTTGTGGCTATATACTATATTGTTTTCAAGATTACTTCGAGAGCATACTACGGGATTGTGGGAAACCAGATTTAGGGGTTTCATATGAATTATGAATGCGCTATAATAGGACATAGCTATGATGCATAAGAATATAGAGCGAGAGGAATAAGCAGTATGAGTATGACAGAAACAATTAAACTATACGACAGGGATGCATATGCCACGGAGTTTGAGGCAGATATTATATCCTGCGAGCCGAACAAGGCTGATGATAAGCAGTTTGATATAATATTAAATCAGACTTTATTTTTCCCGGAGGAGGGCGGACAGAGCCCGGACATGGGAATACTTGGAGGCTACAGGGTCGTTGATGTGCAGATTAAGAATGGAGTCATTACTCATACGGTGGATATTTCCGCAGATGATTGCTGCGAGGCAGAAAAGGAAGCTGGTAAGCAAATCACCGGCAATGAATTTGAGCCGGAGAAAGTGGAGCTTGCAGCAGGCGTCCACGTACATGGCAAAATAGACTGGCAGCATCGTTTTTATAATATGCAGCAACACAGTGGAGAGCACATTTTTTCGGGAATTGTCCACCGCAGGTTTGGTTTTGAGAATGTGGGCTTTCATCTGAGTGATTCTGTAGTGACAATGGATTTCAGTGGAGTGATTTCACCGGAGGATATAGCAGAGGTGGAGCATGAGGTAAATGTAGCCATTTCAAAAAATATTCCGATAGAGGTGACATATCCGTCAAGGGATGAGCTTGCGCAGCTGGAGTACAGAAGCAAAATCGAGATTGAAGGACAGGTCAGAATAGTGACAGTGCCGGGGTATGACGTGTGTGCATGCTGTGCGCCGCATGTGAAGCGCACCGGCGAGATTGGCATGCTTAAGGTTATGAATTATCAGAATTATAAAGGAGGCGTCAGAATCAGCATCCTTTGTGGTTTCAGGGCACTGGAGGCTTTCAGACAAAAGTGCGACATTATCTCAGAGCTAATGGGGATATTTACCACAAATCAGGAGGCTATTGTGGATAACGTCACAAAGCTTAAGGCAGTAAACCAGTCACTTAAGTCAGAGCTTGGCACTGCAAAGTCAGCGCTTTTGGATTATAAGGTTGCAGAGCTTCCTGCTGATACGGACAATGCAGTATTGTTTGAGGACGGCATTGATACGAATACAGCAAGAAATTGCGTCAATGGCCTTGTGGAGAAATATAGTGGCTTTAGTGCATTTTTTACAGGAAATGATGAGGCGGGCTATAGCTTTATTATCGGAAGCAAGAATGCAGACTGCAATACAGTTGCCGCAGCACTGAGAAATAAGCTGGGTGCCAGAGGCGGCGGTAAGCCGGTTATGGTGCAGGGCTCTGTCAAGGCAGCAAAGAGCGAGATTGAGGAAGTGTTAAAAGAGGTGCTTTGACTTTTTGAAAATATAGTTTGTGGGACGGATTAATAACACAAAAGCGGTTTCAGGACATTGCATCCTGAAACCGCTTTTATTGTAAAAATTATATCCAAAGATAATTATTTGTTAGATCTTCTCCAAATGTGCATCTTCTCAGCCTCTTTGATGAGCTCATCACGGAAATCAGGATGAGCAACTGAGATGATTGCCTCTGCTTTCTGCCATGTAGAAAGACCCTTTACATTTACCATACCATACTCTGTAACGATATAGTGAGTATTGGCTCTTGTGTCAGTAACGACAGAACCCTCTACAAGAGTAGGACGGATACGTGAGTGAACTACGCCCTGCTTGTCGGTGAAGGTTGAAGAGCAGCAGATAAAGCTCTTTCCACCGTTTGACATATAAGCACCGAGAACGAAATCAAGCTGTCCGCCGGCACCACTGATGTGCTTTGTGCCTGAGGTCTCTGAGCTGATCTGTCCGAAGAGGTCAAGGTCTACACAGTTATTGATTGAGATGAAATTGTCAAGTGCGGCAATATTCTTGATATCATTTGTGTAGCTTACCGGGGCACTCATGAGCTCAGGATTCTCATCGAGGTAATCGTACATCTTCTTGGTTCCGGCACCGAAGCCGTAAGCCTGACGATAACGGTCGATGTTTTTCTTTGCTCCTGTGATTTTTCCGGCCTTTGCGATGTCAACGAATGCGTCAACGTACATCTCTGTGTGTACACCGAGATCCTTGAGGTCTGACTCAGCGATGAGTGAGCCTACTGCGTTTGGCATTCCACCGATACCGAGCTGGAGACAGGCACCGTTTGGAATCTGGTCAACGATAAGCTCTGCAACCTTCTTGTCTACATCTGTTGCAGGACCACCGGCACCAAGCTCTCCGATTGCAGGGTTGTCACCCTCAACAATGTAAGAAACCTGTGAAATATGTACATTGGCCTCTGAACCGCCGTGACAGCGAGGCATGTTTTCATTGACCTCAACGATGATTTTCTTTGAAGTCTCGCATACAGCACCGAGGTGAGATGCGTTAGGACCAAAGTTGAAGTAACCGTGTGAATCCATCGGTGCAACCTGGAACATAGCGACATCGTCAGGTGTTGTTGAATCTCTATAATAACGAGGAAGCTCTGAGTAACGGATTGGTGAGTAGAAAGAACAGCCTCTCTTGATAAGCTTTCTCTCATAACCGCCCATGTGCCATGAGTTCCATGTGAAGTGCTCGCCGGCATCCTCACGCTCGAAAATGGCAAGTGGCTTAAGCAAAATACCACCACGTACATTGACATCCTTAAGTTCATCAGTTCTTCTGGCAAGTGCCTTGTCGAGGGCATCAGGTGTGCCTGTGCACCAGCCGTAGTCAACCCAGTCGCCTGATTTGACAATCTTTACTGCCTCATCTGCTGAGACAAGTTTCTGCTTGTACTCTTCTAAAAAGCTCATAAAATCCTCCTTAGATACCTAAAATGATAGTAGCAAAAAGCTACGTTAAAAAAATAACAAACCCTATAATCTCTATATTATCACTTTAGAGAGGATTTTACAAGTTGGTAAATGCTGGTAGAGACTTTTATATGACAGCCTTTGCTAGTCACCCTCCGGAAGCATCCATTCCTCAGCCTGCTTCTGGTAATCGGCCGCCTGGCTGCGCAGTGAATCAATCAGCTCCTTATCGCCTTTAAATACATTCCTTGATTTAGGAGGAAGCGAATCAAGCTTTTTCTGCTTCTCATCAGCCCATCTTGAGTAGCACTCAGACAGGGCATGAAGCGCCTTGCCACCGCCGCACTCCACATCGAGTACCGGCTTTGTCTCGAATGCAGCGTTGTAATACCACAGGCTTGCCTCCTCATAGTCTGCCTTGTCGAAATAGTACGCACCGAGCTCACAGCACACCTCGCTGCAGCCATCAACTGCTACATTTTTTAGGGCAACAGAAAAAAATTTGTCATAGTCGCCATTCATGCGATAGTAGCGTGATAGCACGCAGGTGGATTCGATGTCGGGGCTGTTACGGTATTCACCCTGAAAATATGGCAGGGCATTGGTAAAATCCTCGGGGCTTCCGCATTTTAAAAGCTCCTTGGCATACATAGTCGCTATACTTTTTGGCAGGGTGCCGTTTCTTTCAAAGGAGCGCTTGAATATGGTAAAATCACGTTTGCCGTGAGTGCCCTGCGGCAGATGTTGTATACAGATATCGCTGTCATAGACTACAGGCTCTAAGCGAACCGTTTCGTGCACCGGATTAATCCATGTAAACGTGCGAAGCCTCTTGAACAGCTTCGGGCGATACTCTGAGGATGAATTTTGCACTGTGTTGAATTTGCTTGGAGTAATGTATTTCATCTGGACAATCTCAATTTCCGGCAGCAGCGCAGCCTTAAGCATCATGAAACGCCTGCGGTTGGTATCGTCGAGCACCTCGTCGGCATCAGGTGCATATATGTATTCCTGCGTAGCCTTGGAAAACGAAAAATTCCTGGCCGCAGCAAAATCATCGCACCATGAGAAATCATAGATTTTGTCCGTATACCGTGCAGCTATCTCCTTTGTGCTGTCCGTCGAGCCGGTGTCCACTATGATGATTTCATCCATCAGCCCTTTGAGACTGTTCAGGCATCGTTCGAGCACCTCTTCTTCATTTTTTACTATCATGCATAAGCTAATTGTAATCATATTTATCTCCATTTACCGGTCGGATGTTATAATTGTTACGATTATATTATAATATATATATCGGCATGTTTTGCAGAAATATTTGTGTATTGTAAATATTGCCGGGATTTCATATAATTAAAATGTAATGTCGACAGATAAACTTATTTCTAAAGGCTATAGAATTTCAGATAAACTATATAATCAGATTTTAGCAAGGAATAATGAAGTAATTTAGAAGAGGAACAAATATGGAAAATCATACAATTGTAACACTGAAAAAAGGCGAAGGACGCACTATAAAAGCAGGCGGCGCATGGATTTTTGACAATGAAATAGACACAATCACAGGCACCTTTACGAACGGAGACATTGTTGTGGTGCACGATTTCGACGGATATCCGATGGGGCGTGGCTTCATAAACCAGAATTCAAAAATCCGTATCAGAATGATGACAAGAAAAGCAGACCAACTGATTGATGACAATTTCCTCAGGATGAGAGTGCAAAATGCCTGGGATTATCGCAAGCAGGTGATGGCAGGAGGCAATGACAATGTGTCTGCAGCAGGTGAAACAGACACTGCAGGTGAGGCTTGTGTGGCAGGCATTGGTACAACCGGCAGACCTGATTTAAACTGCTGTCGTGTGATATTTGGCGAGGCTGATTTCCTGCCGGGTATTACAGTGGACAAATACGCAGATGTGCTTGTGGTGGAGTGTCTTGCACTTGGAATGGAGCAGTTTAAGGTGAAAATCGTTGAACTGTTAAAGGAAGTGCTGGCGGCGGACGGAATAAATATTCGTGGAGTATATGAGCGCAGTGATGCAAATGAGCGCAAAAAAGAAGGTCTTCCTAAGGTAAAAGGCTTTATAGGAGCCGAGTTTGACACAAATGTGGAGATAGTAGAAAACGCAGTTCACTATATGGTCGATGTGGAAAATGGACAGAAAACAGGCTTCTTCTTAGACCAGAAGTATAACAGGCTTGCTATGCAGCGTATCTGCAAGGGGAAAAGAGTGCTCGACTGCTTCACGCACATGGGCACATTTGCTCTCAATGCAGGAATTGCGGGGGCAAGTGAGGTTACAGGACTTGATATATCAGAGTATGCGGTTAAGCAGGCCACAGAAAATGCGAAGAGAAATAATCTCTCAGACACAGTGAAGTTTCGCGTTGCAAATGTGCTGGATGAGTTGCCACGGCTCGCTGCAGATGGTGAAAAATATGATGTAGTCATTCTGGATCCTCCGGCATTTACAAAGTCGCGTGAGGCTACCAAAAATGCGATAAAGGGCTACCGCGAGATTAACATGAAGGGACTTAAGCTTGTTAAGGATGGTGGATTTCTGGCTACCTGCTCATGCTCTCATTTCATGACGCAGGAGCTGCTTGCAAAAACGGTCAAGGAAGCGGCAAGGGCCACTCACAAGAGGCTGCGCCAGGTGGAGTTCCGCACACAGGGACCGGATCATCCGATACTGTGGGCCAACTCAGCTAATGTACCGGAGTCGTATTATCTTAAGTTTTTCATTTTCCAGGTCGTTGATGAGAAGTAGATGACAGAAAGTGGCGGAAATGCTTGATTTACAAGGGCTGGAAGGTCTTTAGTGATTAGCTTGCAAACCTTGTAAAGTATCGCAAAATATCGTATCACAGTGGTATAAAGTGGTAAGAAAAGTGAATACGGAAATTTGTAGTATATATAGATGTAGCGTTTTGTGGTATACTATAGAAGAACAAATACCTTTCTGTGAAAGGGAAAGGGGAAAGGATACGCG